>RCNB010001350.1_pt1 | contig 15497 bp, 10 predicted proteins | sample 2041321 | NCBI WGS metagenome assembly RCNB01 (sample SAMN09708232, study PRJNA481090) | Marine sediment metagenome, whole genome shotgun sequencing project. | reverse complement strand
TGTCGGGGTGGTCACGCTTTGAGCGTGACGACCTCCTTTTGTCGGGGTGGTCACGCTTTGAGCGTGACGACCTCCTTTTGTCGGGGTGGCAGGATTCGAACCTGCGACCTCCGCGTCCCAAACGCGGCGCGATAACCGGGCTACGCTACACCCCGAATATTCAAAAAAAAGCGGAGAGACTGGGACTCGAACCCAGGCGACAGTTACCCGTCGACAGATTAGCAATCTGCTCCATTACCACTCTGGCACCTCTCCTGTTTATTTATGAACTTCGCAAACTTATTTTTGCGGTTGCAAATGTAGTTTATCATCTTAAAGAACGCAACTATTTTATTTATTTTTTTGTAGGCTACTCTGGATATTCAATCCTTAGATGATATATATTGGCTAGTTTGTGCTTTAAGACCTTTTTTATCGTTTGTATTTCTTTAAATGTTATGTTGGCATTGAGGAATTGTCCTTCCTCCATTTGCTTATTTATTATGTTTTCTACAAATGCATCGATCTTTATTGTTGTGGGTTCCTTAATACTTTTAGAAGCAGCCTCAACGCTATCGCACATCATCAAAATAGCAGTTTCTTTGCTAAATGGTTTTGGTCCTGGATATCTAAAACTTGCATCATCCACTTCTTCATTTTGATTCTGCTCTTGCTTATAAAAATAGTACACCAAACTCGTACCATGATGGGTCCGGATAAAATCAATTACTCTATCAGGTAAATTGTTTTTCTTAGCGATTTCAATACCATCTAAAACATGGTTGATTATTACCTTGGCACTCTCATGGTTGGACAACTCATTATGTGGGTTGACAACGGTAAGTTGATTCTCAGTGAAAAACATTGGATTCTTCATTTTGCCTATATCGTGATACAAAGCTCCCACGCGTACCATCATTGCATTGGCACCAATCTCGTTTGCTGACGCCTCGGCCAAATTGGCAACGTTCATTGAGTGATGAAAAGTACCAGGTGCTTTATTCGATAATTCTTTTAATAGTTTGCTGTTCGTATCTGATAGTTCTAATAAAGAAACATCTGAAACCAATCCGAATAGCTTCTCATAAGCATATATCAGTGGCTGAACAAATAATGTTGCGAGCCCGCAGATAATGAAAAGCCCAAATGTCTCCCACTTCAATGTGTTGATAGCCCCTTCATGGATTACAAAGAACGCAAAATAGGCTACTAGATAGACTAATGTTATCTGAGCTACAGATATGAATAAGTTTGCTCTCTTATATAGCTCAGAAACAGTCAAAATTGTTACAATACCCGCCAGGATCTGCAAAAACATATACTCATAATTATTAGGAACTATGAATCCTAGAAGTAACACTGTAATAACGTGTGCAAACAGTCCGAGTCTAGCATCAAAAAATGCTTTTAAAACAAGCGGCAGAATGGCTATCGGCACCACATAAACAAACATAGAATTGTAATTGACAACCAATGTTGTCAATAATACCATGAAAGCAATATTAAAGAAGATAAAAGTCACTTTGGTATTATTCTTAAATACTTCATTGCGATATTTCCTTAAGAATAATAATAGCATGAGTAAGGCTAAAGCAACCAACAATGTATATGCAGCTACGACCCAATTATAATTGGATTCATTCCAAACTTTCGATTGATACTCTTTTTCTAAAGACTTAAGAATTTGGAATGTATCTCCTTCAACAACCTCTCCTTTCGATACAATTAGTGTTTCCCTGGCTACACTGCCTCTAGTGTATGATATCTTATCAAGTTCTTCTTGAAGCACTTTTTGTGTAAGCTCAATATTTTGTGTGAGGTTGGCTTCTATTGTGTCAAAGAAGAGTGAAGTAAAAGGAACAGTGAGATCATTTAGGCTTGCCTTTGTTAATTTTTCTTGAATAGTCTCTTTCAATGCTCCTTGTGCAATCAACTGATCATAACTCGTAGTTCCTTTTTGAACTCTATCTTCTAGAATGACAACTTGCCGGTCAGCATCGAAATTATAAGCGTCTGATAAAATTCCATAATTATAAAGTTGGTCCAAAACGTCTGTACCAATCGCCTTTAAACGCCTTTTACTCTGCCCAGACAAGGAATCCGGAATATAGGTTTCAAATTTGCTTTCGTAAGATTTTAGTGCCTCAGTCTGCACATTTGGATCTCTTTGGAAATATAAAACTGAACTGTTCCTAACTTGATCTATTGCCTTAGTGATTTCCTCTTCACTTTTGGCAATAGCAAAATCAAAGGGTGCATATAAATTTTCGGATTGCCAAGGTTTGCCTTGAACAAAACTATATTTGAATTTGCCGCTTTTAGGAAAAAGATAAACTATTACAAAAGTAGTTGCAATGAATAACAACCCTTTATAAATAAGTCCATGGTTTTTGTAAAGCTTATTAATGAAGTCTTTCATCGATATAATTAGGTTATTCCAAAAGTAATGAATTTTGAATGATGATAAAGCGCATTAAAACAGTTCTTAGCTTTCTCCTTTAGAATAAATTTGATTAATTTCGCATTATAGAAATTCAATCCTATTTTCATGAATAAAGAGGTCGTTATTGTATCTGCGGTTCGTACACCAATTGGTAGTTTTCTTGGTGCCTTATCTTCCATTCCAGCACCAAAATTAGGTTCTATTGCAATTAAAGGAGCCTTAGATAGAATAGGTCTGGAACCAACCATGATAGAAGAAGTTTTAATGGGTCATGTAGTGCAAGCGGGTTCAGGTCAAGCACCTGCGAGGCAAGCCGCTATTTATGCAGGTATTCCTGATAGCGTGCCATGTACAACCATAAATAAAGTATGTGCCTCAGGCATGAAAGCCATTATGCAAGGGGCTCAAGCAATTGCATTGGGCGATGCCAATATTGTAGTCGCTGGAGGCATGGAAAACATGAGTCTTATACCTCATTATTATCACGCAAGAACAGGAACTAAATTCGGTCCTGCAACACTTGAGGATGGTATGCAAAGAGATGGCTTAGTAGATGTTTACGACCAAAAAGCCATGGGTGTTTGTGCCGATCTATGCGCTACAGAGCATAATTTTTCGAGAGAAGATCAAGATGCATTTGCAATACAATCATATAATCGTTCGGCTGCCGCTTGGGATTCCGGCAAATACAATGATGAAATAGTTTCGGTAGAAGTTCCACAACGTCGTGGTGAGCCTATTGTCGTTTCTAAAGATGAAGAGTATACGAATGTGAAAATGGAGAAGATTCCTTCACTACGTCCAGCATTCACCAAAGATGGAACCGTCACCGCCGCTAATGCGTCAACTATAAATGATGGTGCTGCGGCTGTAGTACTCATGAGCAAAGACAAGGCCGACGAATTAGGGTTAATACCATTAGCTACCATTAAGAGTTATGCAGACGCTGCACATGAACCGAAGTGGTTCACGACAGCACCCGCAAAAGCGCTTCCTAAAGCATTGAATAAAGCTGGCATTTCAATGGAAGAAGTCGACTATTTTGAATTCAACGAAGCTTTTTCCGTTGTTGGGCTCGCTAATATGAAAATTCTGGGATTAAATGATCATAATGTCAATGTAAATGGTGGTGCTGTTTCTTTAGGGCATCCTTTAGGATGTTCTGGTGCAAGGATAATAGTTACTTTATTGAATGTCTTAAAACAAAACAATGCCAAAATAGGTGCAGCCGCAATTTGTAATGGTGGCGGTGGTGCATCAGCAGTGGTTATAGAAAGAAACTAGACCAAACATGCAATACGGTATTAGTAATTTAAGCATTGTACCTCTCCGAGAGTTTCCACAGGATACTTCTGAAATGATCTCTCAGGCATTATACGGAGAGCATTTTAAATTACTGGAACAACGCAAAAAATGGAGCCGTATCCGATTAGCATTTGACAACTATGAAGGTTGGATTGACAACAAACAATTCATAGAGATTTCGAAAGAAAACTATATGGCGATCGGTAAACTTAAGCCGACATACAGTTTGGACCTTGTTGAAGTTGTTCAAAACAAAGATGGACAACTATTAACATTGCCAATTGGTGCTTCAGTACATTCTACAAACTATTTACACCATGAATACGATGGCAATTGTATTACGGGCAAGCAAAAAAAATCCCATCTTATCGCTACCGCATTAAATTATTTGAATGCCCCCTATTTGTGGGGTGGAAAAACACCTTTTGGTATTGACTGCTCAGGGTTGACACAAATGGTCTATAAAATCAATGGCTATTCTTTGTTACGTGATGCTTCACAACAAGCCGGCCAGGGGGAAGCCTTGAGTTTTATAGAAGAAAGTGAGCCAGGGGATCTTGCTTTTTTCGACAATGATGAAGGTAATATCACTCATGTAGGCATAATAATGGACAACCACTATATTATTCATGCACATGGTAAAGTGCGAATTGATAGATTGGATCAGACTGGTATCTATAATTCAGAACGACGGACTCATACCCATAAACTTCGGGTCATTAAAAAAATCGTATAAAAAAAGCCTTGCGTCTACAAGGCTTTTATAATGTTAGTTATTGAGCTTAGTTTCCACCATTTTCCAATGATTCAACCATAGCTTTAATTTCTTTATATTTTGCGGAATCTCCAGTGGCACTGTAAATATTCATTAGCGTTTTGGCAGCATCAATATTATTAGGCTTGATTTCTAATGCTTTCGTTAAATAAGGTACGGCGTCTTTGTATACTTGCATTCTTTTAGCTTTTAACTCATCGTATTTCTTGTCTTCGGCAGCAGAGCTTCCCAATCCATTCATTTCCTCAACAATAGTCGTTTCTTCCGCTAAAATCAACGCAGACATATTAATATATGCATTGGTATAACTTGGGTCCAATTCAATTGCCTTGGCATAATAACCCTTAGCAGCTTCAACATCACTATCGGCAGTTGTTACTCCAAGATTATAGAATAATTCAGGATTATTTGGATCCATTGTCACCGCTTCAGAAATCAATGCCTTATAATTATCAATATTACCAGCTTGATATTGGATACTCGCTTCAGACATTAATAAATTAAGATCATCAGGGTTAGCAACTCTTGCATCTTTTATGGCAGTCATGGCTTTTTCATTATCACCTTGACTTATGTATATCAAGGCAATATTCTTTGCAATTTCTCCTGAACGAGGTTCAGATTTTTTTATTGAAGGCTTTATATGTGAACCTCCTTTAACTGAAATATCTCGTATTGCCTTGTTTGGAAAAGATTCTTCTTCTCCAGTTTCTTTGTTTAAGGCCACAAACTCTTCTTCTATGCCTGTATATCCCATTTCTTTTAATTCATTGTAATATTCTAAGGCTGAGTCGTACTCTTGACCAGTAACAGCAATAGATGCGGCATAAAAAAGATATAATGTATCTTGAGGAGATAATCTATAGGCTTTTTCGAACCCACTGGAAGATGCAGAATAGTTTTTCTGCTCCAAAGCGCTATTAGCACTGGTCAAGAATGAATTTACCATAGCCGATTTCATTGCAACCATTTCATCTGCATAAACCTCACCAGATTGGTTAAGATTTTCAATTGATTTTTTCATATCATCGTCTGAACCAGAACCATCAGCATAAAGTGCTTTTCCTAAAAGGAAGTGATATTTTCCTTTCATTTTATCATCTGCTGATGAAATCATCGATTCCACTGAACCCAAAAGAGATTTGGCTTCAGCAAAATTGCTGTTTTTAATTGCTTTTTCGGCGGCTTTCAACTCCTTTTTCTGAGAAAAGGAAACCGTAGCAATAAGTAGCATACATGTAATTGCTATTAATTTTTTCATTTTAGTTAATGTTTAAGTGTTATAGAATTAATTGTCAGTTTCATTAGTATCAAGAGTTGTGCCATCTTGTGGAGCATCAGTGTTTTCGGAGGATTCAACTACATCTTCTCCATCAACTTCAACATCAACATCATCATCCTCTTGCATCACTTTAGCTACCGCAGCTATTGAATCACTGGATTTCAAGTTTATCAATTTAACCCCTTGGGTTGCACGTCCCATTACTCTTAAATCTTCAACGGCCATTCGAATGGCGATTCCAGATTTATTGATGATCATAAGGTCATCTTGGTCAGTTACGTTCTTGATTGACACTAAGTTACCGGTTTTTTCTGTAATTGAGATGGTTTTGACGCCTTTTCCTCCCCTATTGGTAATTCTATAGTCCTCTAGACTACTCCGTTTACCAAATCCGTTTTCAGAGACCACTAAGATGTCACTTTCCATGTCATCTACAGCAATCATACCAATGACCTCATCCGTTTTCTCATCAGCTAGTCTAATTCCTCTAACACCTGATGCATTTCTGCCCATCGGGCGTGTTTTGGCTTCCTCAAATCGAATGGCCTTACCAGATTTTAATGCCAACATAACTTGACTTTCTCCGGTGGTGAGTTTTGCCTCAAGCAATTCGTCACCTTCTTTAATAGTAATGGCATTTATACCATTGGTTCGAGGTCTAGAATATTGCTCCAATGATGTTTTTTTCACTTGACCTTTCTTAGTGGCCATAATGACATAATTACTATTTATATACTCTTCATCCTTCAAGTCTTGTGTGCAAATAAATGCCATGACCTTATCATCTTGTTCGATATTGATCAAATTCTGAATGGCTCTTCCTTTTGAGGTCTTACTACCTTCTGGAATTTCATAAACACGCATCCAAAAACATTTTCCCTTTAGAGTGAAGAATAACATGTACTGGTGGTTGGTACCTACAAATAAATGCTCCAAGAAATCCTCATTCCTTGTGGTAGATGCTTTTTGACCAACTCCACCTCTATTCTGTGTCTTGTATTCTTTTAAGGAGGTGCGCTTAATGTATCCAGCATGCGAAATAGTGATGACTACCTTTTCATTTGGAATCATATCTTCTATACTCAAGTCTCCACCTGCATATTCTATAACAGAACGACGCTCATCTCCGTACTTATCCTTAATTTCCTGAAGTTCCGCCTTTATGATATCCATACGCCTATCCTTCTTTTCAAGGATATCTTTGAGGTTCTCTATAGTCTTCATCAATTCGTCGTACTCTGCGCGAAGCTTGTCTTGTTCTAGACCCGTAAGCTGACGCAAACGCATTTCAACAATTGCCTTTGCTTGGATTTCAGAAAGCTTGAAACGCTCCACTAATTTTGCACGAGCTTCATCTGCATTTGCAGACGCTCTGATCAACTTGATGACTTCATCAATATTGTCTGACGCAATTATGAGGCCTTCAAGTATATGTGCACGTTCTTCCGCTTTACGCAATTCGTATTTTGTTCGTCGCACCACTACTTCATGACGATGCTCCACAAAATAATGTATGAGTTCCTTAACATTTAGTAATTGAGGCCTCCCATTCACTAATGCTATATTGTTGACACTGAACGAAGACTGAAGTGCCGTATACTTATAAAGTTTATTCAATACGATGTTCGGAATGGCATCCCGTTTAAGGACATATACTATTCGCATTCCGTTACGATCGGATTCATCACGAATCGTTGAAATCCCTTCCAATTTCTTGTCATTTACAAGGTCAGCCGTTTTCTTGATCATATCGGCTTTGTTCACTTGATATGGTATCTCAGTAACTATAATACTTTCACGTCCTTGTACCTCTTCTATTTCGGCTTTAGCACGCATGACAATTCGTCCACGTCCAGTATGAAACGCCTCTTTTACACCATCATAACCATAAATTATTCCTCCTGTTGGAAAATCCGGGGCTTTTATATGAGTTATTAACTCATCAATATCGATATCTGTATTTTCAATATATGCGATAATACCATCAACAACTTCTGTAAGATTGTGTGGTGGCATATTCGTTGCCATACCAACGGCAATACCTGATGCGCCATTGATCAAAAGTCCTGGGACTCTCGTTGGAAGAACTGTTGGTTCTTCTAGAGTATCATCAAAATTGAGTTTATGATCTACGGTTTCCTTATCAATATCTGCTAACATTTCCTCAGATATCTTCTTCATGCGTGCTTCCGTGTAACGCATTGCAGCAGGACTATCCCCATCTACAGAGCCAAAGTTACCTTGACCATCCACTAACATATATCGCAAACTCCATTCTTGAGCCATACGCACCATAGCGTCATACACAGACGTATCACCATGCGGGTGGTATTTACCTAATACCTCACCGACAATTCTTGCAGATTTTTTGTGCGCTCCAGTTGCTCTAACACCTAGTTCATGCATGCCATAGAGAACACGTCTGTGAACTGGCTTTAAACCGTCTCTAACATCTGGTAAAGCACGTGACACAATGACCGACATCGAATAGTCGATGTAAGCCGATTTCATTTCATCTTCAATGTTAATAGGAATGAGTTTTTCTCCTTCTGCCATATACTGAATTGTTAAGTTTTATTAGTGATTTTTCAAATCGTGCTAAGATAACCATTTTAGTAGCCTTTTGGGCTTTTATAGAGGCACTTTTTAAGTCGATTTATTAACAATATTTTGGAGTATTTTCGTTAATAAGTATGATGTTAAAAACTTTGATTTTCTAAAGTTTTTTTTGTCTATTAGCCAGACAGCAACTAAATGAGGTATGGTTTTTGAAATAATACAGTTGTTTTTACTATTTTTAATGCAGAAAGGAACCTAGATTATGGATGATAATTTTTCCCCAAGAGTAAAAGACGTCATTGCTTTCAGTAAAGAGGAAGCATTACGCTTAGGCCATGACTTTATTGGTACTGAGCACTTAATGCTCGGACTATTAAGAGATGGCAATGGCAAAGCAATTAATATATTAAGTGCCCTGGATATAGACCTGAACCACTTGCGGCGCAAAGTCGAGATCTTGAGCCCTGCAAACCCAAATGTTGCTGTCGCCACAAACGAAAAAAAGAATTTACATCTTACAAGGCAGGCTGAGAGAGCCTTAAAGACGACGTTCTTGGAAGCCAAATTATTCCAGAGCTCTTCAATTAATACAGCACATCTATTATTATGCATCTTGCGTAATGAAAATGACCCCACTACGAAGTTGTTAAACAAACTCAAAGTGGATTACGATGGTGTCAAAGAACAATTCAAACTAATGATTGCAAACGAAGACGATTATATAGATTCACCTAAATCAGAATCATTTCCTGGAGACGATGATGAAAATTTAGAAGGAGAGGGATCCAAAGAAAATGTATTCAACCAACCCACTGGTGCGAAAGGTTCCAAAAAATCGAAAACGCCAGTCCTTGATAATTTTGGAAGAGACCTTACGGCAATGGCCGAGGAAGGAAAACTCGACCCTGTCGTTGGTCGAGAAAAGGAAATACAAAGAGTTTCACAAATTCTTAGCAGACGTAAAAAGAACAATCCTTTGCTTATTGGTGAGCCGGGAGTCGGTAAATCCGCTATAGCAGAAGGTCTGGCTAACAGGATTGTCAAGCGTCAAGTATCTAGGATATTATTCAATAAAAGAGTAGTCACATTGGACTTGGCAAGTTTAGTGGCCGGTACTAAGTATCGCGGGCAGTTTGAAGAACGAATGAAAGCGGTCATGAATGAGCTTGAAAAGAATGATGATATCATTCTTTTCATTGATGAGATTCATACCATTGTAGGAGCTGGTGGAGCCACTGGAAGTCTTGATGCCTCTAACATGTTCAAGCCTGCTTTGGCAAGAGGTGAAATACAATGTGTCGGTGCGACCACTTTGGATGAATACAGACAGTATATCGAAAAAGATGGTGCCTTAGAAAGACGTTTCCAAAAAGTGATCGTAGAACCTACGACTGTTGAGGAAACAATTGAAATACTCAATAACATTAAAGGCAAGTATGAAGAGCACCACAATGTGAAATATACGGACGAAGCAATTCAAGCTTGTGTGAAATTGACAAATAGATACATGACAGAACGGTTCCTTCCAGACAAAGCCATTGATGCTTTAGATGAAGCTGGATCGCTTGTACATATTACCAATATTGATGTTCCACAACAAATTCTTGAATTGGAAAAACAACTCGAAGACGTTAAGGAAACAAAGAATTCTGTTGTTAAAAAACAGAAATACGAAGAAGCCGCTAAACTTAGAGATGATGAAAAACGTCTAGAAAAAGCTTTGGCAGAAGCTCAAGAACAATGGGAAGAAGACTCTAAACAACATCGTGAAGAGGTCACTGAGGATAATGTGGCAGATGTCGTTTCCATGATGACTGGAGTTCCTGTTAATAGAATAGCACAAACTGAAAGTAATAAATTGGCTAAATTACCTGAATTGATCGGTGGAAGAGTCATTGGTCAAGATGAAGCTGTTGCGAAAGTAGTTAAGGCAATTCAAAGAAATCGTGCAGGGTTAAAAGATCCAAACAAGCCAATCGGTTCATTTATATTTTTAGGACAAACTGGAGTAGGTAAAACGCAGTTGGCGAAAGTACTAGCTTCAGAATTATTTGATAGTGAAGAAGCACTGGTCAGAATAGATATGAGTGAATACATGGAGAAATTCGCCATCTCAAGATTGGTAGGAGCTCCTCCCGGATATGTGGGTTATGAAGAAGGTGGGCAATTAACAGAGAAAATAAGACGCAAGCCCTATGCCGTATTACTACTCGATGAAATTGAAAAGGCACATCCTGATGTTTTCAATATGTTATTGCAGGTATTGGATGATGGGTATCTAACTGATAGTTTAGGCAGGAAAATAGATTTCCGGAATACGATAATCATTATGACTTCGAATATAGGATCCAGAAAACTAAAGGATTTTGGTACTGGTGTTGGTTTCGGCACAGCTTCCCAGAAAGCTCAAGAAGATGCCAATGCACGAGGTGTCATCCAAAATGCTCTTAAGAAGGCCTTTGCGCCTGAATTCTTGAATAGGATCGATGACGTCGTGGTGTTCAATACTCTGGAAAAAGGCGATATTGATAAGATCATTGACATCGAACTTGAGAAATTATTAGATAGAATCAAAGGCCTCGGGTATATCTTGAAGCTAAGCAAAAATGCCAAAGCGTATATAGCAGAAAAAGGATTTGATAAGCAATACGGAGCTAGACCCTTGAAAAGAGCTATCCAGAAATATATAGAAGATACACTCGCTGAGGAAATAATTAATTCCCACCTGCAAGAAGGCGATAAGATCTATATGGATCTTGACAAGAAAAAAGACGAATTGTTCATAAAAATTGAAAAAGCCGCAAAATCGGCCAAATAGTACATATTAATCATTTTAAGACCCATCCATGTATTGGATGGGTTTTTTTGTAGATTTAATGAATGAATCGCAAGGAAAAAGAATCGATACGTAAGCAGATACTGGATGAGATCCATGCCACAGAACAATCAGTATTACGGTATCAAGAATTAACTAAACCAATTGCTCCAGAAAATGCAATTGGCAGAATTTCAAGAATGGATGCGATAAACAATCGTTCCATTAATGAAGAAGCCCTTAAAAAAGCTGAGTTAAAACTCAATAATCTACAAATAGCTTTTAGTAATATCGATGATACTGATTTTGGAATTTGCGCGCGTTGTAAGACTACTATTCCAACTGGTAGAATCTTATTAGTACCTCAAAGCAGATTCTGTGTGCATTGTGCAATGTAAGTATTTTATTACATTAATACGTATAATCCGTTTTATATATGTTTTAACAATTATTTTGTGAGTCTTTATACTACATGATTATTGAATAATATCAGTGGTATCATATCTTGTCTATCTACAAATTTGCTATTAATCATGTTGCAAAAAATGACTTATTCTCTCAAAGAACATTTAAATGTCCATTCCCTAGCTGGTATAGGCACTGTCACTTTTTTCGAGAACTTTGTTCTTCTTGATATCGAGGAGGGCGTGCATCTCGGATATATTGAAATGGAAAAGATACATAGTATTGTTTCCTATCATTTCGAAAAATCGCCTTACGCCTATATTAGCAATAGGAATATTTCGTATTCTATGAACCCAATCACCTATTCAACTCTTAACAACATAAAGGAGTTAAAATGCATTGCTATGTTTAAGAACGATATAAAAGGGTTCGACGCTAAGGTTGAGGCGCATTTTCTTAATAAGCCAATTAAAGTATTCAGTTCTTTCGAGCATGCTGCTAATTGGGTCAATGACTTTTTTGAATAAACACCCTATTCAAAAATAATCCTTGAATCTATATCGAGTTGTTTTAAGAAGTCAATCGATTTCTCAATATCGTCATGAAGAATTTTATCTTCCTTTATAAATGGGACCTCTACTCTATAAGCTTTTAAAATACTTTCCAAGAATTCTGATGATTTTAAAGGTTTCCTGAATGCAATGGCCTGTGAGGCATTTAATAATTCAATGGCAAGAATACGCTCAACATTCTCAATTAACCTAAACGCTTGTACGGCAGCATTGGCCCCCATACTTACATGGTCTTCTTGCCCATTAGAGGATACAATCGAGTCTACGCTTGCTGGCGTCGCTAATTGTTTATTTGCGCTTACAATACTAGCGGCGGTATACTGAGGAATCATTAATCCAGAATTCAATCCTGGATGATCGACTAAAAACGCTGGTAAGCCTCTTAGTCCAGAAACTAATTGAAAGGTTCTTCTCTCTGATATATTCCCTATTTCAGCCATCGCTATTTTTAAGAAATCGAGGCCTAAAGCCAAAGGCTGTCCATGAAAATTACCTGCAGAAATTATCAGATCTTCACTCTTGAATATATTTGGATTGTCGGTAACCGAATTAATTTCAGTAACAAAGGTTTTTGTCACGAATTCCAAGGCATCCTTGGTGGCACCATGCACCTGAGGCACGCATCTAAACGAGTATGGGTCCTGTACATGCTTCTTTTCTTGATTAATTAGTTCGCTACCCCTCAATAATTCACGTATTCTTTCGGCAGTCTTCAACTGTCCATTATGCGGTCTAACAAGGTGGACAAGCTCCAAAAAAGGTTCCAAACGACCATTAAAGGCATCAATTGAAATACTCGCTATTACATCCGAAAAATAAGACAAACGATGCGCGTTCAATAAAGTATGCACACCATAAGCACTCATGAACTGGGTCCCATTCAACAATGCTAACCCTTCCTTGGATTGTAACTGAATTGGTTTCCAATTGAATTTTTCAAGAATAGTCTTAGCAGCTAATCTTTCACCTTTATATATAACTTCACCTTTTCCTATTAAAGGTAGGGATAGATGTGCCAAAGGCGCTAGATCACCAGAAGCCCCAAGCGACCCTTGAGTATATACCACAGGTAAAATGCCTTCATTATAAAAATCAACCAATCGTTGAACCGTTTCTAATTGTATCCCACTATGTCCATAACTCAATGATTGTATTTTAAGAAGAAGCATTAAATGTACAATCTCTTCAGGAACTAAATCACCTGTACCACATGCATGTGACATCACTAAATTCTCCTGCAGCTTAGTGAGGTTTTCCTTAGATATTTTTACATTATGCAAAGAACCAAATCCTGTATTGATACCATAAATGGGGCCTTCATGTCCCTTTAATTTATCATCAAGGTACTTACGGCATTCTTTTATTTTTTCGATGGCTTCTTGAGATAATTCCAATGTCTTTTGATTATTGAAAATATCATGAATCACAACAAGATCCAAGGGTTGAGTACTTATGCGATGAACATTATCCATAGTACCTCAAAAGAAATCATTCGATTGATTATTTGCAAGCAAATGTGGAGAAATATTATTAACTAACTATCTAATCAGTTATATCATGCTTCGAAAGGGATTAAAATTGTAGAAGGTATTACGAGGTTTATTCTTTTTGATCAAGAAGAAAGTGTTGTTGGCGCTGATGCACCTAAACCTTCTAAACTAAAACTAAAAAACATACTTAATGTACTAGGCATAAAGTAATAACATTAGTAAATAAATGTCACTTTCCTTAAAGTGGTTTTTTATTTATTCTTGTTCATCCGCATCCTCGTCCTCTGGAGGTGTTTCTTCTCTTATAAATAGATCTTTATAGGCTTCTCCAAGATATCCAATAATATCGCTCGCAATAAAAGCTTCATAACCATGGTCGGCCAAACCTATATCTGCCGATTTACCATGCAAGTACACACCAAAAATAGCTGCCACATTAGGCTCGTAGCCTTGAGAAATCAATCCCGTGATAATTCCGGTCAATACATCGCCACTACCTGCGGTAGATAGTGCAGGGTTTCCAGTGCTATTAATATAGAGCTTCTCATTAAAAACAGTAATGGTATGAGCTCCTTTGATTACAATGACAAGGTCGTACTTTTTGGCCAAAGCCTTTGTCTTTTTAATTTTGTCAAAATCATCTGTCCACTTCCCTATCAATCGCTCTAATTCTTTAACATGAGGCGTTAAAACACTATGCTTCGGAAGCAACTTCAACAAGGTTTTCTTTTTTGCTATGATATTCAATGCATCCGCATCAACAACCAATGGCGTTTTATTCGACTTTAAGAAGGACTCCAATGCAATGGCTGTCTTTTTGTTGGTTCCCATTCCCATGCCCATGCCTATAACTGTAGGTTCGACATCGAATACAATATTCGAAATGATTTCTTCTTCGGCATCCATGACCGCCATGGCTTCTGGTAAAGCTGTCTGAAGTATGATATATCCACTTTTTGGAATATAATTGGTTAACAATCCTGCACCGGCGGCCATAACAGCACGTCCTGATAGCACAACTGCACCCATTTTACCATAGCTACCACCAAGAATCATGGCATGTCCAAAATTTCCCTTGTGTGAAAATTTATCTCGAGGTCTATACATGGGTAATACTTCGAACTTCCCTATCAATTCAACTTCAGTTTCTGTAGTGAATAAAAATTCAGGGTCTATTCCAATATCCAATGCTTCCCATTGCAAGGTGTATTTTGCAGTCTGCGGAAGAAAAAACACCAGTTTAGGAGACTGAAAGCTTAAAGTATGATTAGCATAAACTACAGCGTTTTCATCTTCCGGAACCTTATCGCAGAATAATCCAGATGGCATATCTACCGACAAAGTGAATGCCCGTGATGCCTTAAAATGTTGGAATAATTGTTTGACCCAATCATCCACAGGTCGGTTTAATCCAATGCCGAAAACGGAATCAACAATGATATCATCATGATGTATTTCTGGGAATTCTTCTTTACAAGTCAATAGGAGGGGCCAATTCTTGGTTACATTTTTTATCCTATCATAATTGACTAGGAAATCCTTTGAACGTTTATCACTGCAATTGGCAACATAGGCTTGCACATTATAACCATGAGTAATCAAGTGTCTCGCAACCACCAAACCATCTCCTCCATTGTTTCCTATACCGCAAAACACGTGAATTGGCACTTGTGCGCCTTGCATCCTTGTATGCAACCAATTGAAGATGCCAATACCAGCGCGCTCCATCAATTCATTAAAACTAATGCCTTCTCGTTTAGTGGTGAGTTTGTCACCGTCGCGAATCTGTTCTTTTGAAAATATCTTCATATACTTTATTAAAAAAGCTGATAGTCAAATATAAGACTATCAGCTTGAACTTATAATTGATAT
>RCNB010001349.1_pt1 | contig 15499 bp, 16 predicted proteins | sample 2041321 | NCBI WGS metagenome assembly RCNB01 (sample SAMN09708232, study PRJNA481090) | Marine sediment metagenome, whole genome shotgun sequencing project. | reverse complement strand
AAAGAACTAAAAGAAGATAAAATTACATTTCAAGTGATCAATGTAGATGAAAAGAAGAACGAGAGAATTGCTGAAAAGTTTGAGGCATCTGGGACATCCCTATTCTTGAATGTGATAAAAAACGGAAAAGAAACCCAGATAAATTTAACCGATTTCGCTTTTATGAATGGAAATGACCAAGAAATCTTTTCTAAAGAACTGAAAGCCAAAATTGACACGGAATTAAAGACGCTTTGACACTAATTTAATCTCAAAATATCGCATATAATTATGTTCCTTTTTCATCCATATTAGATTATAAAATAAAACCGTAGCTAAGGCTATGCTTATATTTTCTATTAGATCTGAACAAGAAATAATTCAAATTAGTAATACTACATTTTAAAATTAAATTAGTACGATGGATTTTTTACAATCTCTTTTAGAGAATTACAATATTCCCATTTTATCCGCATTCGTACTCGGACTAATGACAGCTATTAGTCCTTGCCCTTTAGCAACCAATATAACCGCAACGGCATTTATTTCTAAAAACATTTCGAGCAAGCGGAAAGTTTTCTTGAGTGGATTATTGTATTCTTTAGGAAGGGGGTTTAGTTATACTGTAATTGGCTTGATATTATATTTTGGGGCTAGCAAGTTTCATATTGCCCGATTTTTCAATCAAAATGGAGAAAAATATTTAGGCCCTTTATTGATACTAATCGGTTTGATAATGCTAAATATTATCAAATTTAATTTTTTGGGGAAATCGAATTTTCAAGAAAAACTATCCTTAAAATTTAAGGATAAAGGGATATTAGGTTCTTTTTTGATTGGGGTCGTTTTTGCCTTAGCATTTTGTCCATATAGCGGCGCATTATTTTTTGGTATGTTGGTCCCAATGACAATTACGTCAGTAGATGGACTTTATCTGCCTATAATATTCGCATTTGGAACAGGATTACCTGTAATTCTTTTCACTTATTTATTAGCCTTTACAGCAGGAAGAGTAGGCGTATTCTACAATAGAATTACGAAAATTGAAAAAGTGATGAGAACAGTTGCAGGTGCCGTCTTTATTATAACAGGACTGTATTATGTTCTCATTTTTACAGGAATATTGGAATAGTACTATTGGTCAATTCAATGAAAATCAAAGTAAAAATCAAACTGAAGAAATAAAAGCAACTAAGTTGGAGGAACTTCTGATGCTTAATTTCAAAGAATAATCGTGAAAGTCTTTTTTGAAATAACGAAAAAAGAAAAACAAAACAACATTAGTCTGTTTGTAGAAAAAATAGCCTCGCAAAAATTGCAGATTTATTTGACAAAATATAATTAATCAATTAATTTTTAGACTCTCAGAAGGAAGTTCTCCAAAAATATTTTTATAATCTTTAGCAAATTGACCTGCATGCCAAAAACCTAATTGATTGGCTAAACTATTGACCATTTGTTTTTGATCACTTGATTTTAATAATTTCCTAACTTTATTTAATTTAACATTTCGAACAAATTTACAAGGTGAAATGCCAATATTTTCTTTAAAAATATATCTCAAATTGCGCTCACTAACTCCAATCGCTTTACATAGTTTTAAAATATTAATTGAATGTTCAATGTTTTCAAAAATATAATCTTGGGCCCGTTTAAAAATAATACTTCGCGAAGTTGAGTTTACAATTGGATCTTCTTTTAAACCTGCTTCAATTGATGAGATAATCAAGCGTGGTAAATGAAATAAAATCAAGGATTTATCAAAATTATTAGAATTACACAAGAAAATGATAATTCTATGAATTTGTTTAGCCTTGTTTTTGTCAATCAAAATTACTTCTGATTTGTTGATGTGTTTTATAAAATTTGGATAACCTAAAATATTAGAAATTTCTACTAAATAATCATCCGAAATGGATACAGGCATACCAATAAAATTAGGCAGGGTAATACAACTATGTTCCATACCACTTTTTAAAATCCCGATTCGATCTCCGCTCAAGCAGTTTTTTCGCCAACTAAAATCTTGTTCCATATTACCGGTAATCAAAAAAGTAGTATAGTCTTTAATGCCCGCTCCTTCTTGCAAAATGGTTCTATTCATTTTGTGTAACCCAATAATCACTGGTCCTTGAGTAACCTGTGTTAAGCTTCCTTGAAAGTTTCCAATATCAATTTGAGATTGCTCAAGATTGGCTTGATTGATCATTTCAGCAAATGCATCGAAATCATTGAATGAAAATTGTTGTTTAAAGATTGTGTTTTTCAATTTTGCCGTTTTTTGACGTTATCGAATATAGTCAATTATTATATTGCAAATTAATGACTTAATTATAAATACTTTATGAAATTTTTTAAACCTCTATTAATATTGACATTAGCATTACTTATCTACGGTAATTCTATGGCTCAAAATGAAATTATCCACGATGCAGAGCATTATATACTCAAAGAACAAAATGGTGAAAAATGGGATATTGCAGACAATGACCTAAAGAAAAAACTCAGTGCACTAGAAAAAAAACATGGTACATCTCCTAACATTATTTACATTTTATGGGATGATCAGCAAGTGGGCGCTATTGGTAACGAAATGATCCAAAAGTTACTTGGTTACAAAACGCCTAATATGAATAAAATGGCATCTGAAGGAATCAATTTCCTGCGCATGTATTCGGAGCCAGCTTGTACACCAACACGGGCCGCTTTTATTACCGGCCGTACTCCAGTTCGTAATGGCATGGGTATTGTTGGTATGCCACATGAATCTAAAGGCTTAGCAGCTGATGAAGTGACTATTGGAGAAATATTGTCTCAAGCTGGTTATGCAACGGCTTTCTTCGGCAAAGGTCATTTAGGAGATATCGAAGAAAGTTATCTACATAACCAGGGATTTGATGAAGCCCTATTCACTCCAATGAATCAAATTGGTTCTATGTGGAACGAAACGGGAACAGCAGTTAACGCCATTTTAGGAATGCACCCACATATGTTACCACCAGACCCTTACGCAATGGACAGTCCAGGTCTGAATCCTGTAGGTTGGGTTATGACCATTGAAGGTAAAAAAGGCGAACAAGGAAAGGAGTTTTGTGGAACTTCAAATGAGTGTTATTCTAAAATTGATGATGAGTCTCAAAAGCGTACGATCGATTTTATACGTAGAAATGCTAAGAAAAAACCTTTCTTTATCACCTACCAACCAACTTGGTTGAATTTCTTAGCACCGGAGCCAAATAAATCAAGTGAAAATGGTGGTAAAATCCCTAATTCATACGCCAAACTAGATGCTTTTGTTGGAACCGTAATGGAAGAACTAAAAACATTGGGAATTGAAGAAAATACACTATTCGTTGCTATGGCAGATAACGGACCAATGTCTCATGATCCACCTCCTGGTTGGGCAATGACAGAGCTGTTATACCGAGGTGGTAAAGGAGACTACACTGAAGGAGGTGTTCGTGTTCCTGCCATTGCATGGTGGCCTGGAATGATAGATAGCGGGCAATTGGTCGGCGACATTATTCATGTTACTGATTTGTTCACTACTTTTGCTCGCCTAGGTGGTGCTACTCAGTACATACCTACCGATCGAATTATAGATGGTGTTGATCAAACCGAACTTTTACTAGAAGGTGACACTCATAGTCACAGAGATTATGTTCATATTTATCAAGGGCACACGTTAGCTGCGACGGTAAAAGGTCGCTACAAGCGTCATTGGTTAGGTCAGAGTGCTGGATCTGCTTCAGGTCTCTCTGCGGCTTATTATGATCTGTATCAAGATCCACATGAGCACAATCCTCAAATGATCCCAATGATACACTTTCAGGGGCAATTTACAGCTATGCGTGAGCGTCATGAAATGATGAAAAAGACATACCCTGACAAACCAAATGCCCATGGTATTCCTTATACAGGATTAAGTAATGCGCGACCTGAAACGCTGGAAATCGAAAAACGACTTAAGCGTGAGAAGGAAGCTATGCCGAGTAGTGTCAGAAAAAACATGCATTAATATTCTGAATCACAGTAATTATTGGGCATTAATCATAATCATCATCCACTTCTACCTGAACAATTCGGAGAAGTGATTATTCATTATTTAATCAATAAGTAAAAATATTGTGATATAGGAGTAACGTATACGAAGCCCTGTGAAGGCCTTAAGAATTTGGATCTGAAACTAAAAATATTGAAAAACTTTATCACCAATATGAATAGGTTTTTATTGATTGGCTAAATAATATTAGTTTTATAAAAAAAGTCATTTGAAAGGATGACTTTTTTATAATTCAGATATAATAGCAAAAGCATCATATTGGAATTTTCATTTTAAAAATTAAATTGTTTGGTTATGAAAAATAAACTACTTAAGAATAATTTCATCATATTTTTTTTGGTCTCTTTGAGTCTTTTGTTTATTTCATGTTCCGAAGTTGAAAAAATAGAAGAAAAAGAGAAGAAACCGAATATCGTATTGATCGTATTGGATGATGCGGGCTATAGTGATTTGGGTCCGTTTGGAAGCGAGATAAACACTCCTTCTATTGACCACCTGTCTTCTGAGGGAATCGTGTTTAGTCAATTTAGTGTTACTCCAAATTGTTCATCAACAAGAGCTTCGTTGTTGACAGGCATGGACCATCATAGAACAGGCATTGGTTCTCATGGAGTGTATACGGACAATCAGAAAGGTAAACCGGGCTATGAGGGATTTTTGAATCAACGTGTGACAACCTTGGCCGAGGTTTTACAAAGTGGAGGATATTTTACCATGATGGCAGGAAAATGGCATTTGGGGAATAAGCAAGAAAACACGTGGCCTTCTGGTAGAGGTTTTGATAAAAGTTTTGCACTACTGAATGGTGGCGCTAGTCACTGGGATAACACACCATTATTTCCGGGGAAACCTAATACATATGTTGACGATGGAAAACCAATTCAAAGTTTTCCAAAATCATTTTATTCGTCTGATTATTATACAGAAAAAATCATAAGCTATATTGAGAAAGGTGAAAACAAGAAACCTTTCTTTGCGTACCTTTCTTTTACAGCACCGCATAACCCGTTGCATGCACCGGAAGAATTAATTAGAAAGTATCAAGATCAGTATAAAGATGGATGGGATCAATTGCAATTAAGACGACTGGAACAGTTAAAATCCAGTGGTGTAATAGATAATGAGGTAAACCCTCAACCTCGTCCTGAATGGATTTCTGCTTGGAAGAGTTTAAGTAAAGAAGAGAAAGAAATTGCCTCTAGAGATATGGCTGTTTATGCCGCGATGATAGATCGGTTGGATCAAAATATAGGATTACTTGTAAAGAAATTAAAAGAAATGAAGGAGTATGATAATACCATGATTCTTGTATTTTCTGATAACGGACCAAGTAAAACAACAATGGAAGATTATATGGAACTTTCAGGTACGGATCTTAGTTTTATGGACACCTTTAACAATAATTTGGAGAACCGAGGGCTTCAAAACTCTAATATTGATATAGGGCCTGGCTGGGCATACGGAATTGCAGCTCCATTTAGATTAATGAAAGGCTATCAAAGTCAAGGAGGGGTAATGAGTCCATTAATTATTAAACCTCCAAAGCAATGGAAGATCAATAAGTCTCATATTAAAAAACCGGTTCATGTTATGGATATCATGCCTACATTACTCGATTTAGCTAATATTGATCATCCGGTAAATGAGTCCTCAATTGAATCAAATAAGATAAATAAGAATGATGATGAATTATTAGGCATGCAAGGGAATTCAATGATTAACTTAATGAAAGGCGAAAATGGTATTGACTTTGGTGAACGAGGATTTGGATCTGAATTATTTGGAATTAGAGCTTATAGAAAAGGGTTTTGGAAAATATTAAAACTTCCTGAACCATATGGATCAGGTATGTGGCAACTTTATAATTTGGACTCAGATCCGGGAGAAACAAAAGACCTAGCAAAATCTCATTTGGAAGTATTGGATGATTTAGCTGAACAATGGCAGGTCTATGCTGATAAAAATGGAGTAATTGAACCAAATAAACCTAGTTTATATTCACTACCACCAAAAAAAGCCAATTGAAAAGCGGGTAAATTATGATCTGTAAAGCATCAATAACAATTTTTTAGGCTGCTAGTAGTTTTTGGGGCACTGGATCTGAAACATATAATGGGGGTTAAACAAAACAATATGCGAATGGAAGTTATGCAGAGGTTTGGTTTAAAGGAGCCACAATGGGTCCGGGTACTGCGCCACTTTGTAACAATGTCTTACAATTAGAATGAGATCTCTTACGATTTATATAAGTATGGGGAAATGACATTCAATATTTCGATCCTATATGGCTATGCAAGAGGCTAGTATGATAATGATGCTGAACACATTAAAGTATTAGTACCTCAAGACGAGGTCTCAAGAATTATAACTACCTTATTACAAATAGTTGGAATTATCTTAAAATAATATAGATTTTTTGAATTGTTGAGGAGTTATCATTTCCATTTTTTTTAAATTGTCTGTTAAAATAAATATAATGAAATAAAGAGATTAAGGAACTAGCTAATCATTAACTAAATAAAGATAAATATGAGTTATTCTAAACCAAAGTTTAAAGAGAAGTATTCCAATTTTATAAATGGAAAATTTGTTGCGCCAATAAATGGTCAATATTTTGATAATACATCACCAATTGATAATAGTTTTATAGCGAAATATCCTCGTTCTCAAAAAGAAGACGTTGAGTTGGCATTAGACGCAGCAAATGCGGCAAAGGAAGCTTGGGGAAATACTTCGGCAACAGAAAGAGCAACATTATTGAATAAAGTAGCAGATATTATTGAAGCTAATTTAGAAGAGTTTGCACTTGTTGAAACTTGCGATAATGGTAAACCGATTCGGGAAACCTTAAATGCAGATATACCTTTATGTGTAGATCATTGGCGTTATTTTGCTGCTTGTATTCGATCTGAAGAAGGAGGCGCAACAGAGCTTGACCAGAACACATTATCTATGAATATTAAGGAACCACTTGGTGTTGTTGGTCAAATCATTCCATGGAATTTTCCACTATTAATGTTATCATGGAAAATGCCACCAGCCTTAGTAACTGGTAATTGTGTTGTTTTAAAACCTGCAGAGCAAACACCATCTTCTGCAACTTTATTAATGGAGAAAATAGCAGATGTTTTTCCTCCAGGAGTTGTAAATATTATTCATGGATTCGGTCCTGAAGCAGGAAAACCCTTAGCGTCTAGTTCTAAAGTAGATAAAGTAGCCTTTACAGGTGAAACTACAACAGGACAGTTAATCATGCAATATGCATCTAAGAACCTTAATCCGGTAACAATGGAGTTAGGTGGGAAGTCTCCTAATGTTTTCTTTAATAGCGTTATGGATCATGACGATGCCTATTTGGATAAAGCTATTGAAGGGGCCGTTTTATTTGCTTTTAATCAAGGTGAAGTCTGTACCTGTCCTTCAAGAATTTTAGTACAAGAAGATATTTATGATGCGTTTATGGAACGTGTTGTTGAAAGAACTAATGCAATAATTCAAGATAATCCATACGACGTTAATACAATGGTTGGTGCGCAGGCATCCAACGATCAATATGAAAAAATACAATCTTATTTTAAAATTGGTAAAGAGGAAGGAGCAAAGGTCTTAACAGGAGGAGATGCCAATAAACTAAGCGGTGATTTGGCAAATGGTTTTTACATTAAACCAACGATACTAGAAGGCCATAATAAAATGAGAGTCTTTCAGGAAGAAATTTTTGGTCCTGTAGCATGTGTAACTAAGTTTAAAGACGAAGCGGAAGCTATAGAGATTGCAAACGATACACTTTATGGATTAGGAGCTGGTGTTTGGACACGTGATGCACACCAATTATACCAAATACCAAGAGCAATAAAGGCTGGTCGGGTATGGGTAAACTGTTACCATGCATATCCTGCTCACGCTCCATTTGGAGGGTATAAAAAATCTGGTTTTGGTAGAGAAAATCATGTTATGATGCTTAATTACTATCGACAAACTAAAAACATGTTAATCTCTTACGACAAGAATAAATTAGGTTTCTTTTAGAATAATGGATTAAAAGTACTTAAGGCTGAATTTAAAGATAATTCAGCTTTTTTAATACCTTTAAATGATGGAAAGAGTTGCAATTACAAAAAAAGCAGTAACGGTGTTAGAACAGTTAAAAGCAAAACATGGCGAATTAATTTTTCATCAAAGTGGGGGATGTTGTGATGGTTCTGCTCCAATGGTTTTTGAAAAAGGGGATATGTATTTAGATGAAAGTGATGTGCTTTTAGGAGAGGTCGAAGGTGTTAATTTTTATATGAATCAAGATCAATTCGAATATTGGAAACACACGCATTTAACTGTAGATATAACCAAGGGTCGTGGATCAAGCTTTTCTTTAGAAATACCTTTAGGACTTAGGTTTATTATTCATTCTAGGCTTTTAACAGATCAAGAAAACGAGGTGTTAAATAAATAAGGAAATACCAACAAAGTTCAAACGCAATAAAGGCTTGAATCTCCATCTAGGAAATTCAAGCCTTTATTTAATTTGCTTAGCTTATTGAATAAGATTTATATTTTTCCACTTAATTCTTAGTTGAGTTAAGGGTTTTTTCTTTTCAAAATAAGTTATCTAAAACCTTGAGTATTTCAAGGCTCTTCACTTTTATAGAAATATCATACTATTGATCAATTCTCATTTATAAGCTTCCCACTACCCGTAATATCAACTGTAATACTTGGATCTCCTTTATAATTTACAGCTCCAGAACCAACGATCCTTACATTCAATACATCTTCAGTATAAATTTTAGCCCTACCGCTTCCTTCAATATTAATATCGCAATTATTTGAAATCACCGGAAAGCCTTCATAAAATCCAGCTCCTATAATGTCAACTTCTATGTTTTCTAAGTCTGAAAAACTTTCAAATGCTTTAATATTACCCGAACCTTCAATTAATAAGTTTAAATTGGTAGAACCTTCATTTTCGCCTAGTTCAATATTGCCTGAGCCATAAATTCGGACATCCATATTTTCTTCACTTTTATGTTCATTTATAACAACTCCACCCGACCCATACAAATCAACTGAATTAATAATTGGTAGCGTAATGTTAAAAGATAAATCAGCATTTGTATAGCTTCCTTCTTCCAATTCCATTTTCCATATACCACTTGCAACGTCTCTTTTTAGCCTGTCAATAATATTTGAATGACCTGTGACTTCCACTTTTTGAACGGCTCCTTTGGATATTATTACATTGTTATCTCCATAAGTTTCTATTCCTTTAAAATCAGCAATTGCTATTTCTTCGGTAACAATTGACCCTTCTCCGCTAATTTTGTCATCATTTGAACAAGAAATAAGTAATGTTGAAAGCGCTATAATGTTTAAAATTAATTTTTTCATTTTATTGTTTTTTTAATATTATTATTTGGAAACACCTGTGACCTAAATCCATCTTATATCAACAGGAATCCATTCGAATTTATCTTCATGTAATGCCGCTGTAAATGAATTTTCAACTTTACTTTTCATAAAGATCTGATCATTTTTTACATATACTATCCTTGTGGCTTGAAGCCGTTTATTTCCTTTCATACTGAATTATTTGCTACTAAATTTTCTGAATATCTACTTGTTTTTCCCAAGATTAAAGACCCCAATTTTGAGTCCTATCCCTCCTGAAAAACCATTGAGATTCTCCGGACCATCAGGGTACAGGTCGAAATCACTTGTCCAACGATACTTGACACCTAATTCAAATTGAAGGTAACTTGAGATATTATAGAGTAAACTTACTCCTGGTTCGAAAACAAAAAATGGTTCCCAGTTTTCGACATAATAACGATCAAAACCCATATCGTAATCAATAACATCACTCGAATGCCCTGCTGCACCCCCTCCGATAAGCATCGGAATCGAAACACTAAACATTGAATCCCCAAAAAAGATTGGCTCCAAATGCAAACCTCCATATCCGCCATACACATCATGATTGATTAAAAGACCATCTGAACTTTGTTCTGAATAGAAGCCCATTCCGGCAACACCTACTTCAAATTTTTGGTTGGCTACATAGGCAATTTTTCCTCCTGCCAGATAAGCGCTCTCACCACCGATCTCCCCGTAAAGGAAATTGAGCCCTAAATAAACCCCATGAACTACATTTTTTCTGTCGTCGAACTCGATATAATCTTCTGAATTCTGGGCCTTTAAATGAAATCCTGAAACGAATATCGTTAAAACTAAAAGGCATGTTAAATTTTTCATATATACTTAAATTATAATTTTATTAAACCCTAAATATTTGATTTACTCCTTATCTGATATATTCCTGGACAGTGTCGCGTCAATTAAAATTAACTCGCCTTTATGGCCATTGACGGATATTTTACCTGTGGAATATTCCCCATAATCAGCATGAATCTCACGTAGTTTTTTACTTTTGTCAATTATATCAGATTCAATATTCCTGAATGTTTTGGGTAACTTTACAGCCCCTTCACTATAATATCCTATAAACTTAAAGCTCGTTCCGGTGATGTTGATCTCAATGTCAGAAGAATCTTGGTCGATAATGATATTCGGATTCTTGTTCCCCAATTCAGAGACCAATAGATCTGTGATCTTCAAACTGAGTTCCAGGTACCGACCCAGAGAATCTATATTCATAACAGAGAATTTACTATCTCCTTTAATCCAATCGACCCGACCCAATGAAAATTTATCTTTACTTGAGGTGAGGTTTAATATTTCCAACTCTTCGATTTCAACAACAGAGCCGCTAGTGATCATAGTGACTTCATTTGCTTTACGCAACACCAGTTCTGCATTTTTCAATTCTATCGATGCGTTGGATATTTCATGCGCCTTTAGCTTTCCGAATTTTAATTTTATAGAAGCCTTTCCCAAATCATTGTTGATCCATATATCACCGTGTTGAATATCTGCGGTCAGATCTCCGAAAAAGGAGTCGATGATCAGATCTCCGTACCTGTTGATAACCTGAAGGTTTGTTTTCTTCGGTAATTGAATGGTGTATTTTATTTGAACATGATTCTTTTCAGAATTCAATGGATTTGCCTTCTTAAAATAACGGCTTATTACACTTCCACTTTTTTCAAGGATTTCAGAACTGAGGTAAATCATATCCCCAACTATCTTAAATTCTGGTTGCACTCTTTCTAATAGGTCCAGCGCCTCCTCCTCAGACTTATCTGTAATCTTAACACTCATTTTAACCTCTGCCGTTTCGCCTTCTGTGCCGATAATCTCCACATCTCCATATTTATTATCAACATAAAATATGCCTTTCGAGCTTATTGGAAAACTCTTTTCTACCGTCTTTGATACGGTTTCTTGTGCCATAGCTGCTTGGCTCAGCACACAGGCCAACAATGGCAACAGAAGACTTTTATAAAACATATGCGTTCTCATCTGAAATTTCTTTTGAATCATTAATTTGCTTCAGTAAATTTTCTATCAACTCGATCCGTTTTCTATAATTGTCAACAATGGCTGCCAAAACGCGTTCATTGTCTAAATTATCTCCAAGATCAATCAGTAACTCACTGTATTCTTCATCAAGTTCGTCCATGAACTTGAGAAAATCCTTTTTATCCTCAATTGTAAGCTTCGTATTTCGCTCTATCATTTTCACTTGGATATTGACCATTTTACTATAGTAGCTGTCTATCTCATTAAGCTCTTTTGATGCAAAACCTTGCTGAGAAGTAGAATTTGTATTCAAGTTATAACCTATGATTCCTGCAACGCCAAGAAGGATTATAACACTAGCAGCTATCTTAAAAATGTTTCTACTCCAAAGGTGTATCACTGGTTTTTTTGGTTTTTCCAACTCAGAACTGATCCCTTCCCATAACTTTGAAGAATCCGCTTTGAATTCGTCAAACTCAGCCCTATGCTGCCTTACGTATTTCTCAAATTCGTTCATCATAATTGATTTATTATTCCAAATAATTTCTTCTTTGCGCGGTGATACTGTGACTTAGAAGTAGAGACTGAAATATCCAGAATGTCTCCAATCTCTATATGATCATAGCCTTCAATCAAATAGAGGTTTATTATCTGCTTAAATCCCTTTGGTAACATAGCAATCCCTTTCTTAATCTTACCGATGTCAAAATTTTCTGCTGAAGTAGTCACTTCTTCAGTCAAATGGTACTCATGGTCCTCAACTGCTACAACTGGTATTCTTTTCATTTTCAAAAAGTTTATGCATTTATTAACTACTATCCTTTTTAACCAAGCTCCTATGGTACTCTCATACCTAAATGACTTAAGATTCTTAAAGGCTTCCAAAAAGCTGTCCTGAATAATATCTTCCGAATCTTCTTTTGAACCTAGCATTCTCATCGCAGTGTTATACATAGCATCTACGTATAAATGGAACAGCTCGTTCTGCGAGCCTCTATGTCCATCCTTACACTTTTCAACAAGTGCCCTATGTTTCATTGAGATATTCGTTTCCAATTAATATCAATTTTTACTATTCTTAACAGATCTCATTATTAAAGACAAGTCATAATTCCAAGGGTTGCATATTTCGCTAATGAATTTAAAAAAAATCAGATTATTGTAGTAGTTAGGGTCGCTCAAAGCGGATTAATATTTGTCTGAATCCAACCATTATTTAATGACATATTTCTTTTAAGACATTATAATATTATTGAAAAACTATTGAAGAATGTTCAAAACTAAGTATCATTTTGTTGAATTGCGATATATAATCTTGACCAAGATTTCCATATAATTCAACTCCTTTATTACCTATTTTTTCAATATTTAATCGCAATCCATTAAGTATCGCTTCTTCATCTGCTATCTTTAGTTTTATATTATTTACCATATAACCTTCATACACCAGAGTACCTCCTGCGCCTCCTGCGCCAAACTTTGTCTTTTCATTATTTGCGTCAATTTCAGTTTTATATTTTTCATAAAATGGTTGATACAATAAGGTAATTTGAGCACCTGTGTCTAACTGAAATGCCAAAATATCATCTTTATAAATTGTTTTTATAATTGGAGTAAGACCATCAATTGCCAGATTACTTAAATTATATTCAGTTGGGTTTTTAGGAATAAATAATTGATTGTCTTTTGTAAAATGTAATTCTCTCATGGCTTTTATAATTGGATAACCAATAATGCCATAAATATCATAACCTCCAGGAACATGAGTAAACGAAAGGTCTTCATCTTCAAGTACCATAAAAATGGCATTTTTAACTATAATATCTCCTATTTTAAATTCTTCGGCTAAGGCTAGCTCACTTTTTACTTTTATTCCTGTTGCTGATTCAACTGAAAAATCACTTTCAATAAGTTTCATACCTAATTTATCTACGTATGATTTTCTTATAACAGAAATGTTAGCTCCAGTATCAAAAACCATATTTATTTTTTGTGTTGGAAAAAATGTATCAACATTCAATAAACTCACTACATCTCTCACCATAGAGATAGTAACATCACTATTAATAATCAATTCTTGTTTAGGAATAGATTTTAAAGAATTATACAAATTGAAATTATTTAATAGGTCAGCATTTTCCAAAGAATCTAAGCTTGTTTTAAACTTAGTCCTAATTTCAGAAACTGTTTTTGCAACCTCATCATATTCAAATAGGCGCTCATGATTATTCATCTTTTTATAATATAATTTCATTAGTAAAGAATCTTCTAGTGTGCTTGTGTTATTTTTAATAATCTTGTAAATAGCCTCATTTGAGGCCGTTGGATTATTAAACACATTATTCAAAATAGCGTCAAAAATATGAATGTGAACTTGACTTAATTCCTCTTTACTATTATTAAATTTCGCTTGTAATTTGAAATAATTTTTTCGTTCATTTAGATTAATTAATTCTGTAACTAATTCTTTATTTGAAGTAATTTCTGGCCTTTCGTTTTCCTTTTTGAATTTAGTACAAGAAACACTGCACATTAGTAAAATTGCAATAGCTATTGTTAATGATTTATTCATTTTAAAATGTTGATTAATATTAAGACTTAAGGGAGTCACAAAATGTATCAATCATTAATTTCGCATCATTCAATTCAGTTAAATAAGAACTCACAAAATACATTCTGTAAATACCATTAATTAATGAAGTTGCATGTATAGAAATTTGCAGTGCATTCTTTGTGGAACTAACATTTCCATTGGCTTGACCTAATTTAATGAGGCTTGTTAGTTCATCAGTGAAGTAATCGTTTACGGCAACTTTATACTCTAATGAAGAATCAATAAACTGATTTTCTAATTTAAACCAAGTCAGTTTAATAAAATTTCTAAAATCATTATCTCGCCAAAAATTTTCAAGAATATTTTTAAAAATAATTCTGATTTTTACTGACTCATCGTCAATATCAAGAGCAAATTGGGCATCTAAAAAAGTTCTTAATTTGTTACGATTGAAAATTAAAATTCGGTTCAAAATATCTTCCTTTGATTCAAAGTGCCAATAAAATGCCCCTCTAGTTAGATTTGAATGCTTAGATATTTGAGCAATAGTAACCTTCGAATAACCATTTTCTAAAAAGAGGATCATGGCACTTTTTAGGAGTGACTCTTCTGTAAGTTTTTTATCTTCTAAAGTTTTTCTCATGATTCAAATATACATACATTCATGTTTGTATAATGTTAAAATATTACTAATATTTTGGAACTATTCTGTAATTTTAATTATCCAGGAAAGTTATTTATCTATGATTTAGTAGGAAAAACAAGTGTGTCAAAATCTCATTTTTGTGCACATCATTTTTTTATTTCATAAAAATTGGATGATAACAAAACGAACTTCATCAATTGTTTTATGACTAAGCTGAGATGTATTATACCTACACTCATTTCTTTTTAATACTTTTAAGCTTGGGTGTAATAATTCAGGATTTAAACCACTAACTAGAAAAAAAGCAATATTGAGCAACGATTTTTATAAAACATCTATTATACCTTTTTCGGGAATAATTATCAAGTTGTGCAGAGCGTATACCGATTCACAAGAGGATTTTGAGGATTACTATCAAGAGGTCTGTTTGCAAATTTGGAGAAGTAAAGAAAACTTTCGCGAGGAATCGAAATGGAGTACCTGGGTTTATCGAATTTCATTAAACGTTTGTCTGACCTTACTTAAGAAAAAGAAAAATAAGGGTCAGCATTTTGTATCTGATTCATTAACAGCTGAAGAAACTGAAGATAACTATGCGTTTTCAGACGAATCTCTAAATCTACTATATGATGCCATTAGACAATTATCAGAAATTGATAGAGCCATTATTATGCTTTATTTAGAAGAAAAACCCTATAAGGAAATCGCTGATATTATAGGAACCAATCCAAATAATATTGGAGTACGTGTTAAAAGAATTAAAATTAGATTAAAAAAAATATTAGATGGAAAAATCAATTGAAGATATATGGAAAGAAGGTTTTCTTAAAAGTGATGCACT
>RCNB010001553.1_pt1 | contig 15514 bp, 11 predicted proteins | sample 2041321 | NCBI WGS metagenome assembly RCNB01 (sample SAMN09708232, study PRJNA481090) | Marine sediment metagenome, whole genome shotgun sequencing project. | reverse complement strand
GTTGGCATCATGAAAATGATGCCAACGTTGTTTTTATACCCAGCAGAACTCGTAATTAATTATCTAATCCGTATTTTTGAAAGACTTAATATGACAGCAAATTACCGGAAATACATCTTAAATTTTAAAAGTCCAAGCGGAACCTCCAGAGGAGTGATGACCTCTAAGGAAACCTGGTTTATTTCTATTGAAAGTGAAGGTGACTCAGGAGTAGGAGAGTGCGGCATTTTAAGAGGTTTATCCATTGATGATCGGCCAGATTATGAAAATAAGCTCAAATGGGCTTGTGAAAACATAAACCTTGGATTAGAGGCACTAGTTAGTGATTTAGTAGAATTCCCAAGCATTCAATTCGGATTGGAAACTGCTTTTAAATCTTTAGAGAGTTTAGATCAGTTTCAAATATTTCCATCAGCGTTTATCAAAGGTTTCGATAGTATTCCTATTAACGGTTTGGTTTGGATGGGAAGCGAAGATTTTATGCGAGCGCAAATCAAAGACAAGATTAAAGCTGGTTTCGATTGCATAAAACTAAAAATAGGAGCTATTGATTTTCAAAAGGAATTAGATATTTTAAAATCAATACGAAAAGAATTTTCAGTTTCAGATATAGAATTACGTGTTGATGCTAATGGGGCATTTTCAACAGAGAATGCTTTAGAGAAACTAAAACGTTTATCCGAGTATCAATTACATTCCATAGAACAACCTATAAAACCGAAGCAATTTGAAGCTCTGGCGCAGCTTTGTGAAGTGACTCCTTTGCCTATTGCCTTAGATGAAGAATTGATTGGTGTCTTTGCATTTGATGAGAAACGACATGTGCTTCAAACTATAAAACCACAATACATCATTTTAAAGCCTAGTTTGGTTGGTGGTTTTAGCGGAAGCCAACAATGGATTGATTTGGCAGAAGATTTAAATATAAAATGGTGGATTACCAGCGCTTTAGAGAGTAATGTAGGATTAAATGCAATCGCACAATGGACATATACACTTAAGAACAGTATGCCACAAGGTTTAGGAACTGGAGGTTTATTTACCAATAATTTTGATTCGCCATTATGTAAAAAATGGTACTTTGCACTACGATTTAAAACAACACTGGAAATTTAATTTATAACTATGAATTATATACAACAAGCCTACAAAGGACAACGCGAACTATGGATGTTTATATTGACTACGCTCCTAGTAGCTGGTATCTTTATTCTCAACTTTGTGTTTTATTTAATGTCTGATCCAGGCGATTTAGATGCGGCGTACGATATGATGAAAAACTGGCCGGCAAACGTATCTTTAATTATCAATTTAGTTCCTTTTGTCATATTATTAGGGTTACTTTTTGTAATGGTTAAGTATATACATCAACGTAGTATTTTATCTTTAACGACTGCGCGACCAAAAGTGGATTATAAACGCATTTTATTTTCATTTTTAATGGTGTGCACATTTACACTTGTAACGTTCTTTATAGGCTACTCTATAGATTCGTCTGAATTTGTATTTCAGTTTAACCCAGGGAAGTTCGCCTTACTATTTTTGATTAGCATCATTTTATTTCCTTTTCAAATAGGTTTAGAAGAGTATTTATTTAGAGGTTATTTGATGCAACATATAGGAGTTTTAGTAAAGAATAAATGGTTTCCATTGATAGCAACGTCAGTATTGTTTGGCGTTGCGCATAGCGCTAATCCTGAAGTTGGAGCTATTGGATTTTGGCAAATGATGATTTTCTACGTAGGCACAGGATTATTATTAGGCATAATGACTTTAATGGACGATGGGCTTGAACTCGCTTTAGGGTTTCATTTGGGTAATAATTTATTGGCTTCATTATTAGTCACAGCAGATTGGACCGCACTTCAGACCGATGCTATTTTTAAAAGTACAGCAGAACCTACAATGAACATATTTTCAGATCTTTTACTGCCTGTTTTAGTAGTTTATCCGATTATGTTATTAATTTTATCTAAACGTTATGGTTGGAAAAACTGGTCAGATCGTTTATTCGGAAAAGTAACAGAACCAGCAAAAGAAGACTATAAAATTATAAAGTAGATGACACCAACATATAATAAAATACATAACAGATTTAAGTTTAACGGACTTCATTTTAATCATGAAGACTTAACAGAAGTCGCTTATAACCTCATTAAAGAAGGTGAAGCCTATGAAATAGTTACAGGCAATTTTTTAATGGACTGGCTAAATAATAAAGAGTATTTAGACGTCAATACATCGGGATCTACAGGGCAACCAAAAATGATTAAGTTAAAAAAACAAGCCATGGTAAACTCAGCTATTGCTACTGGAGATTTCTTTGGTTTAGAACCTGGAGATACAGCCATAGATTGCTTACCTAGTTATTATATAGCTGGAAAAATGATGTTGGTTAGAGCCATGATTTTAGGTTTAGAAATCGATTGTGTAGAGCCAAGTGCGCATCCCATTTTCGATTATGAAAAAAAGTATGATTTCTGTGCTATGATTCCGCTACAATTAAAGCATACGATTAATTATACAGAAAATATCAAAACCATTATCGTAGGTGGATCTAAAGTCACCAAACCATTACTAGAAAAGATAGAAAGATCTAATTCTAGATATTATGAAACTTATGGTATGACAGAAACTGTCACACATGTTGCTGTAAGACAACTAGCATCGAAAGCAGGTAAAAGAGATAGTTACTTTAAGGCACTACCTAATGTAAGTTTTAAAAAAGACGAAAGAAATTGCTTAATTATTAATGCATCAAAACTGGTCAATGAAGCCTTAGTGACTAATGATATTGTAGATTTAAAAACCGATACTAGCTTTGAGTTACTAGGTCGTTTTGATAACGTCGTCAACTCAGGTGGTGTAAAGTTGTTTCCAGAACAGATTGAAGAGAAGTTACAACCGATAATAGATGAACGTTTTATTATTGCAGGAGAAGAAGACGCCACTCTTGGCGAAAAACTTATCTTAATTGTGGAAAACCCTAGAGATTCAGTAGAAAGTATTGCGAAGAGAATCAAGTATTTAAAAGGCTTAACCAAATTCGAAGTTCCGAAAGAAATTTATATCGCTGACAATTTTATAGAAACTGTAAACGGTAAGATTCAGAGGAATAAAACAATTGAGGCGGTTCTTGGTTAGTTAACTCATTCAGAAATAGACTTCACTCATTCTTGGTTTTAAAAAATAGTGTTTGTGTATAGGTTTACAAAAACTTATAACGCAAACATTATGAAAAATCTAGGACTTATTTTATTTTTTGTGCTTACGTCTTGGCAGATCAATTCACAACAAAAAACTATTTTTGGAATAGTCACCGCTGCATCAGATGGGTTACCATTGCCTGGCGCAAGTGTTATTATTAAAGGAACAGCCAAAGGTGCTCAAACCGATTTTGATGGAAAATATTCTATTCAAACGAATTTGGGTGATAAACTAGTCTTTAGTTATCTAGGTTTGGAATCTGCGGAAGTGACTATTGGTTCTTCCAATACAATACACGTAGCTTTAGAAGAGGGAAATCAGCTAGAGGAAATTGTTATTGTTGGTTATGGAGTTAATTCAAGGCGGTCTGAGAATAATAACTACTTAAAACCAAGAGCTACAATTTCTTCAAAACTTTCTGGAAAAGTTACGGGACTTTCAATAGCTAACCCTAGCGGAACTACAAGAAATACATCTACCGTTACTATAAGAGGAAATTCATCAGTAAAATCTAAAGATCCCCTTTACATTCTTGATGGAAAGCCTATTTCAGAAAGTGAATTCAAGACCATTAAGGCTGATAAAGTAAAGCATATAGAAATTCTTAATGCACAACAAGGGAGTGCTATTTATGGCTATAAAGGGGGTAAGGGGGTCGTCTGTTTGAGAACGAAAGGTGATACCAATAATGCTGATTTTGACATTATAAATAACTTCTTAAATGAATCTTATGTACACATAAAAGAAAACCCATTTAAGAGATCAAGCTTAACTCCCTTGTCAACCTTTTCGATCGATGTAGATAAAGCATCTTATAGTAATGTAAGACGTATGATTAATAATGGTGAAACGATTCCCTCAGATGCCGTTAAAATTGAAGAAATGGTTAATTATTTTAGTTATACTTATCCGCAACCAATAGATGAGCATCCATTTTCTATTAATACAGAAGTAATTGAAACACCTTGGCACAAGGATACACAATTAGTTAGAATTGGACTACAAGGTAAAACCTATGCGAACGAAGCTTTGCCAGCGTCTAACCTTACATTTTTAATCGACGTCTCGGGTTCAATGGGGGCAGTGAATAAATTACCACTATTAAAAAGCGCATTTAAACTTTTGGTAAAGCAGTTAAGACCAAAAGATAAGGTATCAATAGTGGTTTATGCTGGTGCAGCAGGTGTCGTTTTAGAGCCAACATCCGGCGACCATAAAGAGAAAATATTAAGTGCTCTAGATAATTTGCAGTCAGGAGGTTCTACAGCTGGTGGAGCAGGTATTCAATTAGCGTATAAATTTGCTGAGAAGAACTTTAATAAAAAAGGTAATAATCGAGTGATCTTAGCTACAGATGGTGATTTTAATGTAGGAGCTTCTAGCGACAATGATATGCAAACTTTAATAGAAGAAAAGCGCAAATCTGGTGTGTTTTTATCAGTTTTAGGTTTTGGATATGGTAATTATAAAGATTCAAAATTAGAGACGCTTGCAGATAAAGGAAATGGGAATCATGCTTACATCGATAGTATGCAAGAAGCTCAGAAAGTATTTGGAAATGAATTTGGAGGAACACTGTATGCCATTGCTAAGGATGTGAAAATTCAGATAGAATTCAACCCGAAGAGAGTTCAGGCATATCGCTTAATTGGTTATGAAAACAGACTGTTAGCAGATGAAGACTTTGTAGATGACACAAAAGATGCAGGAGAACTAGGAAGTGGTCATACCGTTACAGCTTTATATGAAATTGTACCAGCTGGTGTAAAAAGTGATTATTTAAAAACTATATCGGATTTAAAATATACGAAAACTGAAACGACCTTAAATTATGATGATGAATTATTCACAGTAAAGTTTAGATATAAAAAACCAGATGCATCTCAAAGTATTGAAATGGTTCATGTACAAAACAATATAATTACTGAAGTGTCGGATGATATGAGTTTTGCTTCAGCAGCAGCTTTATTTGGGATGCAACTGAGACAATCCAATTATTTTAATAAAGCATCTATATCGAAAGTGATTGCCCTGGCAGAAAACGGCAGAGGAGAAGATAAGGAAGGTTATAGAGCTGAGTTTATTAGATTGGTTAAGTCTTATGATACTATAAATTAGGCTTAATAATATAATTGTTCTGTAGGGACACTATCTCGATAGAATAATCGAGAACATTCACAATTTTAAAAGTGCCTTTAGTAATTTATATGCAATAGCTAAAGGTATTGTGGTTTATAAAACTTCTAGTTTTCACCAATATTTTGTCTCTACAAGAGAGAAATGATTCATTGATTTGAAATCGATGAAAATCGACAAACAGAAAACCCAATGCAAGGCATTGGGTTTTTCTATATTAAAATCTAAAAGAATTAGTTCCCTTCAGATAAGTTTTTCATTTCTTCTTCAACCATTTCATAGAATTGATCGATTTTTGGTAAAACAACGATACGTGTTCGTCTATTTTTTGCTCTGTTTTCGGCAGTATCATTCTCTACTAATGGTACATAAGAACTACGACCAGAAGCAATTAATTGTTGCGGATTAACATTTAAGCTTTCTAAAACTCTTACGACAGAAGTCGCACGCTTTACACTTAAATCCCAGTTGTCTAATAATGGTGGCTTACTGTAAGATCTATTATCTGTATGAGATTCTACCATAGCTTCAAAATCTGGCTTGCCATTAATTACTTTAGCAACTTTAGCTAGTATTTCATTAGCTCTTTCAGTGACGATGTAACTCCCGCTTTTAAATAATAATTTATCAGCGATAGAAATAAATACGACCCCTTTTTCAACGTTTATTTCAATATCTGGATCGTTAAGACCTACATCCTTCTTAAGGCTTGTAACAATTGCTAAGGTCACACTGTCTTTACGCGTTAAGGCATCTTGTAAGCGCGTTATTTTCAGGTTACTCTCTTTGAGACTCTCTAAAGAAGCCTCTATGTTTTTTGCACCTTGACTGGTGAGCTCTGTCATGTCTTGAGAGTTTTTTATCAAGGCTTCATTACTTCTTCGCATATCAGATAACTGATCTTTCATTGTTTCGACTCTTGCATTGGCAGCGGCAGCATCAGATAAACAACTGTTTAATTTAACCGTAGCTGTGTTCAATAAATCTCGAGTTTCCTTTTCTTGTGCTTCAAGTGCTAGATAATCTTTCTTCGACACGCAGGACGCTAACAACAGCATTGAGCAAACACCTAATAACATTAATTTTTTCATAATTGACTTATAGTTTTAATTGATAATTATAACGCTTCAAAATTATATAAAAGAAGAATTGGACTAACATGGATTAACAAAAACTTTAACAGTTTTATCAACAATTAAAACTTTGTTCGATTTTTAATGAAATATGACCACACAATTGATGTAGTTTCATAATAATCAGAGCGCTTAGGTGATTGCTTACGTTGCTTAAGAATTCGACCTAAATTTAAGTAAAAAGACCCATGAGCTTTAATAATCGCAAAGAAGTATTTGGGTTTTAATTGAAATAAAAATCGGATCGCAGCAACACCATCGAGCGTCATTCTAGTTAAAGTTCTTAAAAACACATTTGAATCCGTATGCTTTACCAATGTAAATAAACTATTTCTGAAGTTGAGATAGGTTTTCTTCGGATTTGTACTACTAAGCGTTGCACCTCCAACATGATAGACTGAAGAGGCCCCAACATATTTCACTTTATAATTCGTATTAAAAGCGTGCCAGCACAAATCAATTTCTTCCATGTGTGCAAAATAGGATTCATCAAAACCATTCAAGCTTTTAAACACTGAGTTTCTAATAAACAAACAAGCACCCGACGCCCAAAAAATGTCCTTGGTATCATTATATTGTCCTTCGTCGACTTCAATACTATCAAATATGCGACCACGACAATACGGAAAACCATACTTATCTAAAAATCCGCCAGCAGCACCAGCATATTCAAAATGAGTTTTGTTTTTATAGTCTAAAATCTTAGGCTGAATAATTGCCGTGTTCTTGTCAGCATTAAATTCAGCAACAATTGGTTGTAACCAATTCTGAGTCACTTCTATATCGCTATTAACTAAAGAAAGTAGTGGTTCTTCAATTTGCTGTAGTGCATCATTATATCCTTTTGCATAACCGCCATTTTCAGTATTCTGAATTAATTGTACAGTCGGAAAATGTTCAGTGACAAACGCAACAGATCCATCAGTTGATGCATTATCGACTACATAAATTATAGCATCCTCTGAGTGCTTCATAACTGAAGGCAAAAATTGCTCTAGTAAAGCTTTTCCGTTCCAGTTTAATATAACAACCGCTATGTCTTTGGTTTGTAACATTTAGTCTTGTGAGTAATTCGGAATATCATCTAAGAACGAATAACGTTCGGCTTCGGTATCCATTTGGCAATAATAGTGATTTAAACCATTAGTTACCATTAGATAGGACGCATTTAGTACTAAGTTGTAGCGCGCTATTTGGTCAAAAGTGTTTTGATTAATCTGTATTTTATGCGATTTGCATTCCACAATCAAATGGATGCTTCCATCAGAATTAAAAACGACGATATCGTAACGCTTTTTTAGCCCATTTATAGAAAGTTCTTTTTCAACATTAATCAATGACTTAGGGAATTTCTTCTCATTAATTAAGTAATGCACGCAATGTTGTCGCACCCATTCTTCGGGTTGAAGAATGATGAATTTTTTCCGAATAACATCAAATATAGAAACTTTATTTTCTGTACTTTTGAATCGGTATTCAAACTTAGGAAAGTTGAGTTCTTGCACTAGTGTTGAAACTGTAATTTCTTCAAAGTTAAAGTAGAATATCGCAAATCACAATCTTTAAATCCCAAAATCCAAAATTGAGCTTTTAGCTTATAAGAAACCTATTGGAATTTGGAATTTAGTTTTTTGAATTTTAAGAATTTTGGACAACGTAAAACAATTAGTTGCAGCGATAAAAAAAGGGGATCTTAAACCTATCTATTTTTTAATGGGTGAGGAGGCCTATTACATTGATAAGATTTCAGGTTTTATTGAAGATAATGTCCTTGATGAAGCTGAAAAAGGGTTTAATCAAATGGTCTTGTATGGTCGCGATGTGTCTATAGATGACATTGTGAGTAATGCGAAGCGCTATCCTATGATGGCAGAACGCCAAGTCGTAATTGTAAAGGAAGCTCAGGATTTGAGCAGAACGATTGAAAAGTTGGCTCAATATGTCGATAACCCGCAGCCTTCAACGGTTTTAGTCATTAACTATAAGTATAAGAAACTTGACAAACGTAAAGCTTTATATAAAGCCATTAACAAGGTTGGTGTTGTCTTTGAAAGCAAAAAACTTTACGAAAATCAGGTTGCAGATTGGATTAGACGTGTACTGTCGGGTCAGAATTATAACATCTCGCCAAAAGCGTCGCAAATGCTTGTGGAGTTCTTAGGAACTGATTTAAGCAAAATCGATAACGAGCTCAATAAACTTAAAATTGTTCTGCCAGAAGGCACACAAATAACACCAGAACATATTGAAGAGAATATAGGCATAAGCAAAGACTTTAATAATTTTGAATTACGTAAAGCAGTTGGTGAACGCAATGTGTTGAAAGCACATCAAATAGCAAAGTATTTTGCAGACAACCCAAAGGATAATCCAATGGTGGTTACGGTTGCTTTGTTATTTAACTTCTTCTCTCAGTTATTACATCTGCATGGCATGTCTGATAAGTCACCAAGAAGTGTGGCTTCCGCTTTAAAAGTGAATCCTTATTTTGTAAATGAGTACTTAACTGCAGCTCGAAATTATCCAATGCGCAAAGTGAGCTCAGTGATAGGTTTGTTGCGCGAATTTGATGTTAAGAGCAAAGGTGTTGGTGCTAATGCTTTACCCCAAGGTGATATGCTTAAAGAATTATTAGTAAGGATGATAGGTTAGGGGTTTTGTTATTTATAGTCTATGGCCTTTAGTTTGTTATTCTGAAAATTTATTAAAACGATCAAAACAATCAAAACAATCCCAAGTCAAAAGAAACATGTTAGACTTCCTAGTTGACCAATAGAAACCTATATCATTCCAGACTTTTTTGTCAGAAGCATGTCTTCATCTTTCAATGCATTTACACTAGTGCGTCTTTATAATCGACAGTGTATAAATAAGGATCATCACTATTATTCAAATACCGATGATCCATTAAAACAATGACATCAAATGTTGTCATATATTAATATAATTTTGTTCTCGATATATTGCGCTTATGGCACAACAGGAGAACTGAAATCCCTAAATTAATTATCAGATTTGTAACCTGCTGGTCGTTTCCAACGCACAGGAGCTTTAGGTTCTGGCTTCATTTTAAATTCATTACCCTTTAATAATTTCATAGCTTCTTGTACGGCCCTTTCTAATTGAGGATCAATACCTTGAGACGTTAACCTTGGTTCTTGAATCACTTCAATATCTGGAGCAACACCTTCACCTTCAACAGCCCATTCACCATTAACATCATAGAAACCTCCTCTTGGTGCAACCATGCGTCCATTATCAATAAAACGTGGTGTATCCCACGTTCCTACAAGTCCTCCCCAAGTTCTGGTCCCAATCATTGGGCCTATGTTTTTCATCTTAAACATATATGGTAATAAATCACCACCTGAACCTGCACGTTCATTGATTAGCATCACTTTTGGTCCCCAAATACCTGCCATTGGAGTCGTCCAAGGTCTATTATCTCCTGCTTTACTATTAAAGTAGCCAAACAATTCACGAGACATAATATCTATCATATAATCAGCAGCAGAGCCACCTCCATTATTTCGTTCGTCAATCACAGCACCCTTTTTATCTTGTTGAGAGAAATAATAGCGATTAAAAGAGGTGAATCCACCACCACTAGTGTTAGGTATATAGACATAAGCTAACTTACCATTAGATAGCTCGTCTACCTTTCTTCTGTTACTCTCAACCCAATCAATAGTTCTTAAGCCACGTTCGCTACCAACCGGCTTTACTAGCACGGTTCTGGCATCAGTCATAGATGGTTTTGAATTTACCACAATATTGATTTCGCGACCAGCTGTTTGCTCTAATAAACTATAAGGATTAATAGCTGCAGAAAGTGTCTTGCCATTAATAGCTAAAATATAATCTCCTTCATTAACGTTTATCCCTGGTTGTGCCAAAGGGGCTTTTAAATTGGGGTTCCAACGTTCTCCATTAAAGATCTTTTTAATCTTGAAATTTCCATTAGTTAATTCAATATCACAGCCTAATAACCCAACAGGAACGCGATCGACATCAGGAAAATCTCCTCCAGAAACATAAGAATGCCCAACAGCAACTTCTCCACTCATTATATCGACCACGTAATTTAAATCCGTTCGGTGTCGTACATGATCAATCCAAGGTGCATACCATTTGTAAACTTCATCCCAAGGTGCACCATGTACATTATCTACATACAAGAAGTCTCGCATATATCTCCAGCCTTCTTTGAAGATTTGATGCGCTTCTGCTTTTGGGTCTAATTTAATTTTTAGATTAATTTTTAGATTGTCTTTTCCCGGTTTTGGAGCCTCCGCTGCACTGGTTAATACCCAATTTCTATTTTGGAATAACAAGACTGATTTTCTGTCTTCAGAAGCTACCATCTGTGATACTCCATCTGCATAATCTGTTGCTTTTTCTTTTTCAACATCATATGAATGTACTTTAAGTCCGTCTGCATTAGGAATCGCCTCAGCAATAAACACTTTATGTTTAGGGCCTTTGAGTAGTGCAACATAATTTCTTGCAGGCAAGTCTAGTGCAACAGCTCTATCGAAAACACCATTTTCATCTATAGTTACAGTAACTTCATCTGAAGCCTTTTCATCAGCTTTCTTTTCATCAGTTTTGTCTTCATCTTCCATTTTCTTCGCGGCTTCCATATCATTTTTTGGAAGATTAGGAGCGGCATCAGTTGAATTTAAAACAACAGCGTATAAACTCCGAGTTAAGTTAGCTGCAGGATCAATATTACTCATGTCTAACCAACCCGATTGTAAGCCATAATTTGTACTAACCAAAGTATATAAGTATTTTCCCGAAGCATCCCAAACTGGTGAAACGGCATCAGCTAATGGATCGGTTAATTGAATTGTTTTCTTAGACTCTACATGGTAAGCAAAGATGGCTTTAAAGTGACTATCTTGTTGTTTTGCGAAAGCAATCCATTTACTATCTGGTGACCAAACCGGATTCATAGAACGGTTTGGGTGTGCATAACGATCTGTAGCTACTTTGTTCGTTTTTTTAGTTTCTAGATTTAAAATCCAGATATTATAATGTGTATCTGTGTAAGCAATATATTTGCCATCTGGAGACCAATCTGGTTGAAAATAGAAGGTTGCATTAGGTAATTTAATAGCTTCTGCATTTTGACCGTCTTGATCAGCCAACATTAATTGATATTCACCACTTTTATCAGAAAACCAAGCAATTTTATCCCCTTTTGGAGACCAAATTGGATTACGATCTGCAACACCAGGCGAGTTGGTGATATTCATCCAAGTGCCATTTTCTTTAGGAACAGTAAAGATTTCTCCTCTATGTTCAAATATTGCACGCTTACCCTTTGGCGACACATTTGGGTTTGATAAGTTAACAGCGGATACATTATCCCATTTAGTTCTGTAGAAATTCAAATCTGCTTTAACATCAATATTTAATTGTTTGGTATCACTAGAATTTGGATTATAAACATGAAGATAGCTTCCTTGTTCGTAAATAATTTTATCACTGCTAGCGTCTAAACTTTTGACATCAAACTTTTTATGAAAGGTGATTTGTTTTTCTTCTTTTGTATTAGGATTAAAGGACCAAATATTCATGGTGTAATCACGTTCGGACATAAAGTACACACTGCCATTTAGCCATACAGGATCTAAATGACGCTCACCAGTTGGTTGAGATGTCCTAACTAATGCTTTAGTATCCATATCAACAACCCAAATTGGCATGGCTTGTCCACCTCTGTAGTTTCTCCATTCTGCATCCCAACCTGTAATTGGAGTATAGGCGATATGTTTTCCGTCTGATGATAGTTCACCATAAGCAACTCTTGGAATATCTAAAGCTTCTGGAAGACCACCTTCTGTAGAAACTGTAAAGAATTTGTTAGTCATGGTAGGTTGCGATTCTCGACCAGAACGAAATAAAACCTTGCCATCAGGTGTCCATCCTTGCACAAAATCACCACCAGGATGATAGGTGAGTCGTTTTGGTTCGCCACCTTCAGAAGGCATAACAAAGACATCTACATTGCCATCATATTGAGCCGTAAACGCAATCATCTTACCATCATTTGAAAAATGTGGGCTAGATTCATAACCGTCATCACTGGTTAATCTAATTGCTGTTCCGCCATTAACGGTAGCTTTCCATAAGTCATTAGCATAAACAAAAACGACATCGTCTCCGTGTAATGTGGGTTGTCTAAGTAGCTGTGTGCCCTGAGAAAAGCTGAATAGCGAATAGAACAAGGCTATTGCAATACTAAATTGTTTTATCATTTTGGTTGGTTTTTAAGAAGGATAAGTTTGTAAAATTGGGTACCTATAAATATACACTATAGGGTATGTGGTCTATCTTAAAAGATGTTAAAAACTGATTTGAGGTGAATTGAAATTAAAGGATTGGGTTTCAGTGTTGTTTTATTGACTCCGACAGGCTCAGCCTAACGAAGAACTACTGAGTTCATTTAATTGCCGTTCTCGATACAAAATTGCAAAAAAGCAATTTCACTCGAACTGACGGTGTTCATAATATTGCTATTTTCAAAAGCCGTCCATAGTATCATCAGCGCGATAATCGGCTCCTCCTTCTAAAGTCCCATTATCTATTACAAGAATAGCTTCAAAGCTTGCTGTTATAGGTGCAGCTTCTTCTCTAGCACTAACGACTATAGCTTTTTTAGTAATATGCCGGCTTTCCTTTATTTTTGAACTGGATGATTTTGCTTCGTTCTTACCACTTGTAAAACCTATTAAAACTGTAAAAAAAACAGTATTAAAAAACGCTTCATATATTGAATTGCTTTTCAATTTCTATGCGTTTTTTAGTGCTAAATTCGATAAGTTCTTTAAAAAATCCAGTAAAATCTTTTTCAAAGGCTTCATAATAGTCTTTAAGTTCTTTTGTAGCTTCATTCATTTTAGAGCGTCCTTCGGTTCTTCTATTCATACCATCCAAAACTAGTTGAATACCATCTATTTCTGCATAGCTCAATAGCCAATTACCTTCAATCATTATTGGAGTCAATCTTTTAAACCTAGGTGGAAGTATTTCTAAATGATTATTTAAACTTATATAAAAATCAGAGATATAACCCTTAAGTGGTATGTCTGAATAATTCTTCCAATTCTTGGCTAAAAAATGGTCAAAGAAAATATCTACAATAACACCACTGTAATGTCCATAGCCTTTATGAAGTCTTTTGGTACATTTTCTAAATAAAGGGTGTGCATCGGTAAACGTATCTATCTCTCGATGCAGCTTAATTCCAGCCTGAATCTCTATTGGGTATGATTTATATTTGTTACCTCTTACACCATCAGCGACAAAGTTTCCGATAGTAACTAATTCATTATCACCAGAAAGGTAAATGTGGGCAAGAAAATTCATGTGCGTAAATTACAAATTCGTAATGAACTCATCCTGATTTTTTATAATTTCCTGCAAAAATCATATTTATAGATATGAAAAAGTTGATTTTTTCGGTTAAGTGACAAAAGTAGAGATGACTGTAATCACAAAATTAGATTAAGATACTATATTTGCTAAAAACGAAAACTATATGACTTTAATAAAATCTATTTCAGGAATTCGAGGAACTATTGGCGGGGCAGTTGAAGAAAACTTGACTCCAATTGATGCGGTTAAATTTGCAGCAGCTTATGGAACCTGGTTAAAACAACAGCGCAATAAAGAAAACTATAGTGTTGTCGTTGGCCGTGATGCTCGTATTTCTGGAGAAATGATTCAGAATTTAGTAATGAATACTTTGGTAGGTTTAGGAATTCATGTTATTGATTTAGGCTTGTCAACAACACCAACGGTAGAAATTGCTGTGCCTATGGAACATGCGGATGGTGGTATTATTTTGACAGCCAGTCATAATCCAAAACAATGGAACGCTTTAAAACTTCTAAACAACAAAGGTGAATTTTTAAATGGAGCAGAAGGACAAAAGATTTTAGAGATCGCGGAGTCTAACGCTATGACTTTTGCTGAGGTTGATGATTTGGGTAAGATTACTAAAAACGAGGCGTATATTGATATGCATATAGATGAAGTTTTAGAATTGCCCTTAGTTAATAAAAAGGCCATTGAAGCTGCTAATTTCAAAGTTGTTGTTGATGGTGTTAATTCTACAGGCGGTATTGCGATTCCTTTATTATTGGAACGTTTAGGAGTGCATCCTGTTAAATTATATTGTGATCCAACGGGTGATTTTCCTCATAATCCAGAACCCCTTAAAGAGCATTTAGGTGATTTAGCAGCTGCTGTTGTAAAAGAGCGTGCCGACTTTGGTATTGTTGTAGATCCAGATGTAGATCGCTTGGCTTTTATGGATGAGACAGGTGAAATGTTTGGAGAGGAATATACATTAGTGGCTTGTGCTGATTATGTATTGAGTAAGAATCCAGGCAATACTGTTAGTAATATGAGTTCTACTAGAGCGTTGAGAGATGTTACGGAAAAATATGGTGGTACGTATGAGGCGAGTGCTGTAGGTGAAGTAAATGTTGTGGAGTTAATGAAGAAGAACAATGTTGTTATTGGAGGTGAAGGTAATGGCGGAATTATTTACCCGGAATCACACTATGGAAGAGACGCTTTAGTTGGTGTTGCCTTATTTTTAAGTTTATTGGCCGAACGTAAAATGAAGGTAAGTGAACTTAGGGCTTCATATCCTAATTATTACATGAGTAAGAAGAAGATACAGTTAACACCAGGATTAGATGTGGATGGTATTTTAAGTACTATGGAATCTAATTATAGTCATGAAAAATTGACGACTATCGATGGTGTGAAAATTGATTTTGCTGATAGTTGGGTGCATTTACGTAAGAGTAATACAGAGCCAATAATTAGAATATATACAGAAGCACCGTCACAAGATGCAGCCGATACGTTGGCAGATACAATCATAGGGGAGATAAAGGCTATTGCTAATATTTAGTATCTTTGAATTAAATTCAATACTCATAAATTTTTAAGATAAAATGAGTCTTGTAAATTTAATTCCTCCCGTTTTTAAAACGTGATTTTAACGTAAACAC
>RCNB010001347.1_pt1 | contig 15526 bp, 10 predicted proteins | sample 2041321 | NCBI WGS metagenome assembly RCNB01 (sample SAMN09708232, study PRJNA481090) | Marine sediment metagenome, whole genome shotgun sequencing project. | reverse complement strand
CTAGATTAGGAAAGTCCCCTCAAAGGGAGCTTACAAATCCGCGGGCCCCTCGGAAGATTACTTTATGTATGATAACACATATCCCCCACCTTGCTGGATATTATAAGGACCGCATGAATATCGCAGAGCTAAGCTTGCAGAGCATGCTATCCAATGCATCTGAGCGGATAATATTTGATGTGGTAGTTCTGGACCAGAACTCTTGTAGGGAATGGAAAAGTAAGTTAGCCTCATGGCAAGTATCTGGATGGATAAGTAACGTCATTTTCTTGGGCAACAACATCGGCAAGTTGGAGGGCCTTAGATTTCTATTCAATTCAATCCAGAGCGATATAATCTGCTATGCTGATGATGATGTGTTGTTCTATAGGGATTGGCTGGAGAAGCAACTAGATGTACTTAGCATTCCCGGATGTGAGCTTGTGACAGGCTCCCCAGTTCTTACGAAGTTCAAATTCTATCCGGTTGGATTGGAGACTATGAAGGCCAGCCCCACCTTTGATGTTAGACTTGGCAAGATAGGTAAGGATTACCCTATGCGCTGGGTGGAGGATGATTGTTTGTGTCGGGGCATACCACTTGATAAATATTTGAAGATAGCCGAGAAAGAGGAGGTACCGCCTCATATCGTTACATTCGATGAAACTGAGGCATGGGCGGTAGGTCATCATATGCAATTCACCGCTCATCGTAAAGAAGTTATGAAGTACTTACCTAAACCTACCAATAAGCTCATGGGCATGATGCGAGAGTGGGATGTGGCTATAGACCATGCCGGCATCCTGCAACTTGCTACTTTTGAAAGAACCTGCCGACATATGGGTAATGTAATAGATCAATCAATCGTGAATGATGCAATAGAAATGGAGCTTGTACTGTGAGAAAAGAAATGATGTTAGAAGAAGAAATAAGTATAGAATGGAAGTCAATAGATGAATGTCCAGTATGCGGGGAGGATAAAAAGCATTTTTATTGGCAAGGGAAGTGGGGAGGAACCCTATATATCAATTTTTGGATTTGTAAGTGTGGAATAGTTTATGCAGACCGTCAACCAGCAAATGATATAGAAATTGATAAGTATTACAGGGATTACTATACCAAAATCACAGAGGGCCATTGGGGCATAGAGGGGCCGGGAGGGTTGAAGGAAAGAGAGAAAGACCGAGCATATAGACTTATGGCCGGGAATTTAGCCCTTCTCAGGCCCGCGAGGCATTTGGACATAGGATGTTGCTATGGCGGATTGATGGATATGCTTTCTGAGGAGCTTGGGTGTGTATCAGAGGGATGTGATATACGGAATCTCGCAGAGGGACATAAGGTCTATAAAACTCTTGATGAAGTGGATGGACCATATGACCTTGTGACTTGCATCCATACCCTTGAGCATACTCCCGACCCCGTTGGTTACCTGGAAGCTATCCGTAAGATATGTTCTGGAACTTTATTTATAGAAGTTCCAAGCTTTGCTCCCCTAACTGGAGTTCTTAGTCCCCATCACTTATTTGGATTTACTGTTCATACTTTACATGATATAGTAGAGAATGCAGGGTTTAAAGTAATAGAAGTAGGTCAAGCAGTTCATGGAAATGATAAGGCCAATAAAGTAGAATTACAAATAATGGCTAAGGTGGAAAATGAGTAAACTAACGGATAAAGACCCATTCAATACTCCAATCGAGGCCATATTGTTTTTACAATGGCTTACGACCGTGGCGATCTTTTTCGCCATTTTGAAGGTTCTCAATGGTTAAGCGGGGAAGGCCCCCGGCTACTACCGAGCTTGCCCCTCCGGGTATGAAATGGTGTAACTATCGTAAGCACTTTGCCCCTTTGATTGAGTTCAAGGGCAAGGATGGATACTGTAGGGCATGCCGCAAATTGTACACTCGTAGGTACAGAAAGGCCAATGAACATAGGGAGATACAGGCGGATATCCATGGTATTGAAGTGGATATTTACTGTACCCATTGCGGCAAGCAATTTGCTATCTATGTGGATAAAGAACAAGAGACCGGTACGTGGACCTGCCCCCATTGTAATAATGAATGGACAGGTACAATCAAAGCGAGGTTAAAATCATGAACAATGAAGTAAGGCTTACTTTGGGTAGCTTCCTGTTATTATGTAAACTAGCTATGGACACTCATGAGGAAAAAGAGCGGTTACGCAAAATCGTGGTCATGCAGAATGATGCATTGGAAAAGCTGTCCTCTCCGCCCTCTGTCGAGAAGAGATGGATAAAAGAGTTCTATGAGTTGAAAAGACGACAAATGGAAGCCGCGACCCCCCTTCCTGAATCAGTGCGGAAGCAAGTTGATGCCTCTACCGCCGACCTGGACATGCGGGATAAGCATGGGAGCGAATTTTGGCCCCCCTTGGGCATGATTCCATAATACCCGGATTTTAGGGCGATTATACCCAAAACCCCTTGACATAGTTATGTAAAGTATGGTATAATGTAACTGTAGCTAGAAATACGGCTACAGGAGGTTTTATGGTATCCATCCCCCAAGCCAGCCCAACATACTCAAATCCACAAGAGTTTCTAAGTGCAATGGGTATCTCTCAGGGAATGCTCTCGGCTATGGGCATCACTCCAGAAATGCTCTTAAATCCACAGGAGCTTCTAACTACATTGCCTGACTCAATTCTGAGTAATCCAGCGGCACAAAATATAATTAGTCAGTTGGTTCAAATGTTTCCGGGTGGGGGCGGAAAAACTCCATTTGTCGAACCAAGTTCTCCATTCCAGCCAATCCCCGGTGCTCCTTCGATTGCCGGGACACTTACACCCCCCAAAACTCCATTTGTCGAACCAAATCCTCCATTCCAACCAACTCCCGGTACACCTTATATTTCAGGAACACTTACACCCCCCAAAACTCCATATAATCCGGGGCCTCCAGTTGAGCCACCTTACCCCGGCGCACCTTGGATTAACCCGACTATTGACCCAAAGGTGCCTTGGATTGGGGCAGACCCTACAACTCCAACGGTTCCACTTGACCCAAATGAGCCTTGGCAACCAAAACCACCGGGCCCCTTTGTTCCACCAACTCCTCCAGCACCTAACCCAACGCTACCAAAGCCCGACGAAACTAACCCTTGGGCACCCAACCCTTGGTTCTATTAACCTTTTATAGGAGGTTTTATGTTCCCAACTAATCCCCTAAATGTCCCCCAAGAAGAAGAGGGAGGTGAAGGTAAACTAGTCAAAATTATAAGTTACCTCATTAATAAAGACCCAAAGGTAAAGCGGTGGTTCATTGATAAAATGGGAGAGCATCCCCGCGATGAAACTGGCACCGGACAGGGTGGTCCTAGACGAGATGAGATTTGGCAGGGAGGGGCAAATAAGATTGCGTCTATGTTTGCGGGCAATGAGACTACTCCAATGCCTCCTCCGCCAAGACCAGAAAGAGGCAATCTAGCCGATTTCCGGCGTAACATGGTTGAACGAGACCCCGCAAATATTTTCGGGTTCAATAGGCCTCCAGAACCGGCAGGTGGCTTTTTGGGCCCCCAAGTTCCCCCGTCCCCACCCCAACCGGTACAACATCAGGGATACAATTCGAGCCCATTTTTACCTCCCAATGCTCAAAATAGCCGACAAAATCCAGAATTGCGTGTACCTGAACTAAGTCAATTTTTGAAAAAGAAACCTAGACCACCCATGCGAAATTTACCTGAAGGATTTTAATTATCAAATCTTTTGTGGATTGGTTAGAAGAAGACAAATTTTATATCAAGGATGACTGGGATGCAGAGAAGGGGTGGGTATATGAAGGAACCCTTACCCTAGAACCGCATCAGGAAGACATCTTTAGGCATTGTCTTACCCCGGATGAGAATGATATCTTTCCTTATACTACAATCATTTATTCTTGTCCAAAGAAATCCGGTAAGACAACCATAGCCGCCGCAATAGGAGCATATGCTGGAGAGTACGGCCCTCCCGGAAATGAGGCTTATTCCTTAGCAAATGCATTTGAACATTCAATTGCACGTGCCTATACTGACATAGCATATCATGCTCGTCAACGTGGGATAGCAACACAGAGAAGCCAAGTAATATGGCCCAGTGGTGCATTTACTAGAGCTATTGCAAGTGAGGCTAAGACCGTCGCAGGTGGACGACAGTTCCTAACACTGTGGGATGAGTTGTGGGGCTACTGCCGGTCTCCTGAGCCAATTCTTACAGCAGACTTGAAATGGATTATGTCAGATGAATTACAAATTGGAGACAAGATTGTAAGCTTTGACGAGGACTCTGAAGAACGAACCTACCGCTCTTTTAAGCCTGGCACTATAATATCGCACGATATCCTAGAAGCTCCAACTTTGAAAGTCTCCCTTATGAATGGGGATGAAATTATAGGTACGCCAGTCCATAAAATGCTTGCTAGAAAAGGCAAAAGAAATGAAGTAATATGGATAGAATTGCAAGAGTTAAAGCCGGGAGATAGACTATTTAGAATAATTGAGCCTTGGGATGAGGTCCACAGCGAAGAGCAAGGATATTTGGCGGCAGGATTTGATGGAGAAGGGTACCTATCAACAACTCAGGGGGGACTTCGTATCGGCTTTTCTCAAAAGAAGAATAGTATGTGGTATCGAACTAGAGCACATTTGATGCAACTAGGATACAATTTTTGGATTAGTCGGACAAATGGAGGAACAAACAAGGATGTAGCACAAACAGGGACAGCCCAGAAGCATCAAGCCCTTAAATTTTTGGGGCAGATTAGGCCATCAAGATTGCTTGATTTATTCAAGCCAGAAGATGCCGGACGACTAATCGCTCAAGAATATGTAGAAGTGGTATCTGTTGAGGCTAATGGCAGGCAAGATGTTGTAGCAATGACTGTAGATGAAGGCACATACATTGCAAATGGCTATGCAGACCATAACACCTCAGAGGGAAGCAGAAGGCTCTGGGCAGAAATGACCCCTCCTCCTACGGTCAAAAGCCCTCTTCGGATTATCGTGACTTATGCAGGATATGAGGGAGAGTCAGAGCTATTATGGGATTTGTACGAATTGGGGTTTGTAAATGGAACTCCTGTACCAGAACTGGCCCATTTGGTGGATGCAGACGGTGAGCCTGTGTGTAGGGCATCTGGTCGTACTTTTGTTTATTGGGACACTGAGCCACGTATGCCGTGGCAGACGGATGAATATTACCAAGAGCAAATGACCACCCTGCGACCGATGGACTTCCTTCGGTTGCACCGTAACCAGTGGGTAACCTCAGAAGAAGAGTTCATTCCCATCAAATATTGGGATGAAGCGGCAGTATTAGATGGTCCGATTATTTACCAGCCGGATAGCAAGTATAGACAATTTCCAATCTCTATTGGAGTAGATGCCGCAACTAAGAGCGACTGTACCGCCGTTGTGGGTTGCTATTATGACCCTGAGCGGGTAAAGGTAGGTATAGCCTTCCATAGGATATGGACACCAAGTCAAACTGAAAGATTTGACTTGACTGTAGTGGAAGATTACATAAAGGATGTATCGAAGTTATGTGCGATAAATTCCATCGTTTATGACCCTACTCAGCTACATCAGGCTATGACCAACTTAGAAAAGGCAGGATTCCGAGTAGTGGAGTTCCCCCAGACGGCTACCAACATGACAGCCGCTACCCACCACTTGTATGACATTATGAAGGGGGAAATGTTTGAGACCTACAAGAATGATGATTTGAGGGCTCACCTCCAGTTTGCTAAAGCTGAGATAAAGGGCAGGGGCATGAAGCTAACTAAGCCCCATAAACGCAGTAAGCATAAGATTGATGCGGCGACAGCCCTTGCGATGGCCGCATATGATGCGGTAAAACGTGGAGGGGTTGATACCTCCGAGACTATAAAGATTACCTCCCCCTATGGGGACATGACTGCGGTGAAAACAAAAGTCTATAAAGAAGAAGACTTACCTGAAGCTCTGAGGAATTAATATGGCACTTAGAAATATACCAACTGATATGGCTCTACAGGAAATCTTAGAAGATTATGGTGAAGCCAAGAGTTCTTGTAAAAAGTGGCACAAGAATATTAAAAAGTGGAGGAAGTGGTATGATTTCGACCACTATGCTGAGCGGGGAGAGGCCCTGCCCGGAGAAGAGCGGTATGAAGACCCTACCCCCACAAACTTGGTTGATACTGCTGTTGGCATCATTCTTGCTAATGATTTAGAGTGGAAAGCAATGGGCTTCACTCCAGACGTAATGGAAGGTGAAACTACAGGGAAAATAGAGAAATACATAGCTGGTGTTATTGAAATCAATAGTGAGCGGGAAGAATTAGACATTCCCTATGAAGCGGTCTTTAACATTGTTCGAGACGGGTCGGCGGTGCTCTACTCCCCTTGGGACGACATTCTGGCTAAAGAATTGGCATTTGAAGCCGAGGTTCCAGATATGGAACAGGGAGCCAAGCCAGCCCAAGGATTTATGGAATCTCCAATACGTACTCAGGTTATAGACCCACTCAAAACTTTCTGGGTGATGGGTGGGCCTCGTAGATGGGGGCAGGTCTATCGAGTAGAAGAAATGACCGTCTATGATGTGGAAGCTATGTATGGCGTACGCATCAAGCAATATGACTATATGGAGGAAAGGGCCAAGCGGAAGCAGAAAGGCGAACTTATTGATTGCTGGAAGTGGGCTCAAGTACAACAACCAGTTGAGCAGAATGAGATGGACCAGATGCTTGGAAAAGAGCCGGAGATGGAAGCTGTATGGGCAGTACAACGAGCTCTTGTCTTTGAGCGGGAATTTATTTGGGAGCTACAGGACACTCCTTATGACGACCTCCCTTATAGTATAGGCTTCTACAAGTCAGTAGATAAGGATAAACCAGAAGGTTGGACACACAGCATTATCCGTCCAATTGAATCAACTCTCGAAATGATGGAAAATGCAATCAACAGGCGACAGCGCCAGATTACATTACTATCCAGCCTCCCATTGGTGACAAGGGCAATGGCAGGTCGAGTTATTGAAATTGACCCAGCCTTGGGTGGTCATATTCCTCTTCTTCCTGACGAGGATATTTCCTTCCCGAAATGGCCGGGGAATCCCCCCGATGTTGATGCACAAATTCAGTACTTCCGAACCAGACTACAGCAAGCCGGTTTTTCCGAGCAAGACCTTACGGGCGGAGCGGCTTCCGGCTATGCCTTATCTCAGATAGGGGATGCCAACAAAATCAAGCTTGAACAACCGGTACGTGCTCTCAACTTGCTGTGGTCCAGTTGGGCCAGAAAGATGCTCCGCCTTACAGAAAAATTCGGTACGGGTTCTGTCGTTCGTGTGTATGGTAGCTTGAAGGGCAAGGACTTCGCAGACCAGATTGTGACAGAGGACTTCAGTAAGTATCTCGTCCGGGCGAAGCTCAAACCCAAGTATCCGGGCGATGATGTTCGCAATGCGGCAATGGGTACACAGGCCAAAGGCACTCTCTCTGATTGGACTATTATGGAGAGGTTCTGGGATATTGACCAGCCTGATGATGAGAATAAGAGAATACTGCGGCAGATGGCAGAACGCCATCCCTCGGTAATAGAATACCAGATTAGAAAGAACCTCATGGATAAAGCGAAGGAAGGGGATGAGGCGGCAATCATGACCCTCATGGCTATGGAGCAGAATCAGGGGGGTAATCCAAATCAAGCCCCCGGACCTCCAAAGCCTGAACAGCAAACTGGTACACAATCTGCTACTGGAGAAGCTACCCCTCAAGCTGAGGGTGGAGTCCCTCCGGGACAGGATATCAATTCGGCTATGAATAATATGGTAGGGGCATCGCCCCAGTTGATGGGATAATATGAATGAAGCATTTGATAAGGTAGGTACAGCAGTAGGCGAAGGAATGGACTATGTTGAAGATGCCTTCGGGGGTGAGATTGATAAAGACCTCCGTAGGTATGACTCGTTGAATAAAGAAACGTTCAAGAAGATGACTCATAAATATGGGATTGCTAAGATTGCGGATTACGTAAAGGCGATGGAGGCAAAACGCATGGGAGTGAAGAAATAATGCCAATGGAATCAGGACTTGGAGGCGGAGGTGGCGGGGGCTATGCCCCTCCGGCTACAAATTGGTGGGAGGAAATTCTATCTGCATATCCCCCAGAGGAAGATGAAACCTTTTCTCTGCCAGTATCAAATCTACCTATAACAGGGAATTTTACTCCGCCCATAAATGACCCATATGGAGGGCTGGGGAGTACCCCCTATACACCTCCAGCTTGGGGCGGTCTTACTACTAATACAGATCAAGGGGACTTGAATTGGCCAAATTGGCAAAATGATGAGACTGGATTTTTTGAGTGGCTAAACGAGGGCGGAGGCGGTGGTGGAGGAGGGCCTTTTATTACTCCAAGTGCTCCCGCAACCCCAGCTCAATCAGGCATTGAATGGGAACTCGGAGACTATGATGTAGGGGGGCAGGGGCCAGATTGGTGGAGGCCCTTTAAAGTGAAGGACGATGCGCACCTTTCAAATCCAATGGTATCATCTACCCTTATGATGAATGCACTTATAGGCAGTGGGGCATTGAGTGAGGAAGATGCTCGGTCCATGGCTAAACAGCTATTTACTATATGGGGAGCCGGGAATGAAACACAAGGGGCAGAAAACCCTTGGGATTTGTATTCTGCGGAATTTGGAGAACGTGAGGATATACTTGGTAGTCCAACCATGCAGGGAAGTTTTGACCCATTCATTAGTGAACAGCAACAGTTGCTAGGTCAGACTGGCCCCGGTGTAATAGATGAAAATAATATATTTTCTGCCAATAGAGCCCAACAGAGCATTGGGTCTTTAGATGCTATGTCTCGTGCTCTCTATGGAGGCAATGAACATGAACTCGGAGCAGGATATGAATATCTGAAACAGGTTGCGGCTACTTTAGGGGAGGGTGGCAATGACCCCTCTCGTGCGGAGAGATTACAAGTATTGGGGGCTTTAGACCCAATGCTGGCACAGAGCCAAGGTGGCGAGTTAGGGGCTTTCAGTAGCATGGCCCAAGCCTTAGCAAGCCCATTCTATACAAATCTACCCCCACAGTATTCTCAGACACAAGCGGGCGACTACCAGTTCGGCAGTCCGTCCCAACACTTATTCTTTTAAGGAGAGATGGATGATTCGTTACGAATATCAAATGGAACGTGTACCCCTGCGCAGTGCTGGGAGACCACTAGAGAAATTGAATGAACTTGGAAGTAAGGGCTTCAACGCGGTTCAGGCCGCACAGCAAGGCAATGACTTGGTTGTGTTATTTGTGAGGGAGATTGAGACTAAATCAGTCTCAGCCAAAAAGAAAGAAGCTCCCAAGAAACCAACCACAAAGAAAGACCAACAAGAAATTAAGGATACTACCCCAGTTACAAAAGACGAGAAAGAGGTAACAGAGGAGCTCAAAGCGGAGGAGTAACAGATGGACCGTCGCTTCAAACAAGGACAATACGGGGATAGATTCAATGCCCCAGCTTCTCCCACCACACCACAAGAAGAGCCTAAAGACTGGTGGCAACAGCCGGGATTTGATGACTATATAGAGCATCTTCGGCAGGAACCTCCCAAACAGGAGGCTCCTCCTGCTGGTCCAGATTTCTTTACTCGCTGGTATTATGAGCCAGAGGCTCAAGAGATAACTGAGGAACAGACAAGCTTCCCCTTATTCTATAGGCCAGAAACTAGAGGATTGACTACTGAACGGACAAGCATACCTGCCGTACAGTCTGTCATGCCGCATGTAGCCAGAGATTTCGACCCACTCATCCTTGGAGCTGAGATAGCCCAGAAAGACCCAAGGAGAGGCAGAGGATTCGACCCAGAAGCGTACCAAGCCGCTGGAATAGAAGACCCAACTAAAACTCTATCTGCTACGGAGTTACATACCCTTTCTGGTGGTACCTTCGAGGGTGGACCAGATAGGACCACTCCTGACATGATTGAGGCTATGCAGGATGCCATGATGGGGCCAGAGGTTCTACGAGCTAGAGCTGAAGCCGAAGTCAATCTCGAAGATGTACGTAAGGAGATTGCAGACCATGTAGCTACTGCCGAAGGCCCTCCCGGCGACATGACATTTGAAAGCGATGCATATGTAGATACAATGTTTGCTTTGTCTGAAAAGCAGAGAGCCGCTGAGACAGAAATCAAAAGATTTGAAGACATAGAAAAGGGAGTGGAGGAGATAGTTCCTGACCTGCCAGTATTCTTGGTGCAGGATGATGGTACTGTCATGCCAAGGAATATCACGGAAGGCAACAACCCCTTAGAAGGCAACAACCCATTTGCATCTTGGTTCCGGGGAATGAGAAACTTCAATATGAATGCGTTTTCTAATTCGCCGGGATACGAAGTTCTATTCCGTGGATTTAGAATAGGCCTCCAACAAATGGCTTCTGATATAGGGAAGTTCTTTTCTCCGATAACAGGTGCTATAGCTCTGAAGAAATATACTGAAGGAAAGTCTATTGGGATAGGATGGGTTCCTCCAGCCGCCGCACAAATACAGGCTCTTGGGGGAGAATCTGCCGTACCTCCATATATAGAGGAAGAGATTGAACATAAGATGGATGAGGAGGAGCCTCTAGATTTTTATGATGAGCTTAGATACAATGCCTCAACTTGGCCTCAATTCGTAGCAATTGAGTGGTTGGAAGAAGATGATGCTCTTGAAAGTCATGTTATCCCATACAATGCGGCTATGGCTCGTCTCAAGAAGGACATGAAGAGTGAAGGACCAAATGCTAGTCAGCAGGCTAGTATGGAGCTTATTGCACGTAGAATAAGTCCTAATGGTCTTGGTTTGGGTGAGATACAAGCTGAATTAAAGACAAGAGAAACTAGATGGACAGCCCTACCTGAAGAGATGCAACAGGAAATAGATGGGCAGATTGCTCGTCAGGAGAGATTTAGAACTGATTTTGAAGTAGATGAAGAGTGGCTCGCTAGAGGTACAGAACAGGCCCGCTCAAAATTGCAGTCTTTATTTAGAGAGAAGATGGACCTTGCTCGTAAGGACTCCCGCTTCAATGATTATACATGGCGCTATACAGAAGGGTTTGGTCCAGAGAACTTTTCAACCTATCAGGATTTAGTAGTCGTAGCTTTAGCAGATGCGACCCTTCAGATGGGTAGGCCGCTGGAGCCTCAAGAAATTGAGCGCATTACTGAAACATATTCAGACCCAGTTACAGAATTTATTGGGGAGATAACGTTTGATTATTTCAATCTCATGCCAGCCAAATTGGCAAGTGCAATATTTATCAAACCAATAAAGGGGGCATTCAAGGCTCCCGGACGGGTACTTGACGTACTATCCCATTTAGATGACCCAATTAAAATGTTTGGAAAATCGGCAGGAGCTAGGGCGTGGATAGCGGCTGGAGCGAAAAATACAACCAAAGCTTTTAGGGCCAGCGCAATAGCGTCTAAGGGCCATCAATTAGTAGCAAGAACAACTGAGTTTATGTATAACTTCGCCAGAAGTTCTCAGGATGTTGGCACATTCATGGATGATTTAAGTAGCCTCCTATCTGGGGAGTTTGACCCATCAAACTATTCTAAATTCAGATTGAGTGCTAGACAAGTAGACCACATCCTTGGACAGAAGGGGATAGTAAAGGCCCTTGAATTGGGAGAGCCTGATGAGCTTATAAGGCTCGTAGCTTTGGCCGCTGATGATGTACAGGGAAAGAAGCTACTAGAGCTTATTGCCGACCAGAATTGGCCTATTGGGTATAATCCAACAGTACAGGAGCTCGATGAGCTCAAGGACGTGGCAATCCGGTATGCTACCCATACCGAGAATATTCTTCCTACTCTCACAGATGATATCTTCCAGAAGTATATGCAGGACCAAGGCCAGCTATTCAAAGGCGGGCCGATGAAGGATTCTGTATTAGGTTATATAGCAGAGAAAGCTGGGGTGTTGGAAGGCAAGGAATCAACAAGGGCATTGATAAAGAACTACTTGAGCTTTGTTGGCAAGGTCAGAGGTGCATGGGCCAGTTGTATCCTTACCGCTAGACCGGGCTTTACTGTCATCAACTTCTTAGACTCCTCCTTTAGGGCAATCGTCCATGGTGGGAATATGTTTGATACCATATCCGATTTGAGTAGAATGGTTCCATATTTCCCAGAGGAGATTCCCGGTGGCTTCATGAGGGCCATGATTGGGGAACTAACTGATATTGGACATCTACTCATATCAGACAAAGCCCCCACCAGTCTGGCGGAGGTATTTAGACTTACGGCTAGTAAGGGGAAGGGCCCTGTAGGTAAAGCCCTAGCTGGAATGAAGGGTATGAACTCCTACATTGAGACCGGTCTGAGAATGCGAGTATATGCCCCCATCTTTGCAGAGGAGTGGCCCAAAATATTGAATATTATAGCTGGACGTATGGATGAGTTAGGGCTTCTCTCTGATAGGCTAGTAAAAGACGTTTTTGAAGAACTGCTTGAAACCGCTCCTTATCAATCTGACCGCACAGTTGAATACATCAATACAATGCTCTCCGGCAAGATAGACCAAGCCCGTCCGGGCATTGCGGCTTTCTATGATAGAGATACATATAAGGTTCTAGCCGACCAAATTGGTGGGCCCAGAGCCTCTATTGCTCTCAACTCTGTGGCTCAATCAATGATGGATGAGCTTGCTGAGTTTGGGGTCATTTCTGATGATGCAGTAAAGCGCATTCTAAGCGAAGCTAGAGAAGAGGTGCTTGGAGCGGAGAGAGCTACATTCAAACGACAGTCTGAATTTATTGGGGCTGATGGTGGATTTGATACACTTCAAAAGCCGGTCGGCTCCCTTGCTGATGATATAGAGACAGTACAGCCACAACGTCCTTTGGATGAAATCTCCAAGATGCAGGAGACAAACATAGAGGCTACAAAGATTTCAGCCCACGGAAAAGAGATAGATTATAGTCTTACCTATCATGAGGATGCAATTGCTGGAAGGGTCGATGAGATTGTAGATGAGCTCAGAGTAGAAGGGGCAACGGCCTTACCGGATAGTGGAGAGGTCCATTTCAGGTCTGTATTAAAACGCTGGAGAGATGCCGGCGGTGAGGGGGTGGGCTCTTATAGAGGCTTGGGGGTTGATACTGAGATACGCCAAGCTCTAGATGAAATAGCGACAACTCTTGAAATAACAGAGGATGAACTTGCAATAGCTCTTATGGAAGAAGGTGTATCGCCTCCCGGTCACATCACTTTCAGTGGGGATACCAAATATTTAGAGAATGTAGTTGAAGTTCCTTCCAGGGAGCTCGGCGGTCCGGGCGTAGAAATTGGCGAACCAGTCATGGAAGAAATGCCCTTTGGAGATGTTCTTGAAGAGTATAATGAAGGCCTTGACTATATGTATTCTAACCCATTGAAGAGGGTGGAGACTGAAGCCTTTGTCGCAGACGATATCTATGCTAGGAAGTATATGCTTGCTAGGCAAGAAGATTTGATGGATGTCATAAAGGGTAGGGAATTTATTGAAATCGAAGGCGAAGCCATAATAAAATCTAAATTGAAGGGTAAGGGCATCAAGCAGGATATGGTGGTTAGAGTTCCTACCGGTGTTGGTGCTGAGTGGGGAGCTGGGGTAGTTACAGGTTTCCATGAGGAAGACGGCATAAAGTACGCCCTAGTGAAGTTTGGAGACGAAGCTGCTGACCTACATCCAAATCTAGTTCCTATCAATAACTTAGAAGAGGTATCGGCGGAAGCATTAGAAGCCGCAGGATTTTTGTCCAAAGCTCAAATAAATGAGTTTGGCCTCTCTCCCGCACAGTTGGATTTAGATGAGGCATTTGGGGCGGGAACCAAGCAACCGGTATCCCCATCACATCCAGACCTTGGAGCGAACGAAGGCCAGCTCTTTATAAGAGAGAGGTTTTCCGTATCCCACACTGACCATACTGGAAAGATTATTGCAAAGCGCATAGATAAAAGAACCGTTGATGGTCTATTAGAGCATCAGGTTCTCTTTACGGATGGTACCAGAGCTTGGATACCAGACGAACATCTTGGTGTGAAGATTGGGGTTGGAGATACAGAACTTGCTGGAACTATTCGAGCACAACACATAATTGATAGAACCAAAGCCGCCATGCCGGAAGAGGCTGTCCGGTCCATGATACTACACCCTGAACGTAAAGCCATTGACCCCACCCTTACGGATGAAATTGCGGATGCGTCACGAGTTCTTAGGGGCGAATTGCCTGAGTATGCGGCTCGTGATATGAGACCGGATTGGCATAGGGAGCTTACTCAGGGGCCAAAAACCCTGTCCGGAAAACTTACAAGAGAAGAAGCCGACATAGTATTAGAAGAAATATTAAATATAATAGAAGATGTAGAACGAACCCTTCCAGAGGGGCTCACGATTGGGGACAAAAAGATTACGAAGAAGACCCTTGAGCGTTTCATCTATGGAGACCCAAAGAAGCCGGAGCGGTTCAATCTATCCCAATTACTTACTGATAGAATGTCAGAGGGCTCCCCCTATACCAAATGGTTGCTAGGTGGAACAGATGAGGAAGTTGAAGCTCTCTTGAGGGCTCGTGGCTATGGGCAGTCTTTGGATGAGTTTCTTGAAGGTACTGGTAGTGAACTCTCCCGCATGCAGGCGCGTGAGGAAAGAGCACTAAAGAAAGTTGCAGATGCTTTTGAAGAGGTAGATGTTCCTACTGAGTACATGCCAGAGGGTACAAAACCAGTTGAGGTAGACCTAGAAAGAGAGAAGCTTCAAGATGCCTATGAGAGCCTCCAAGAAGAAAAGCAAAAATTGCTTGATGCTCCTGAAATTGATGGGGATGCGATAAAGGAGATAGATGTTAGGATAGTTGAAATGGAGCAGGCGTTCAAAGAGGATGCTTTCCTTATGCCCGAGACCGTCCTCGATGAGACCCTTGAGCATGAGGGGGCTGCTCTTGAAAAGAAACTTGAAGAAGAGATTGAAGAGCTATATGGTGTAAGCCGAATAGATGCAGTAAAGGAGCGACTTGGTATCAAGGTAGAGGGGCTCCCTGCATGGCAAGAACGGATTGAAGGTGTACTTGAGAAGCACAAGGCCATGGGCAGGCAGTTTGCCCATTCGACCCGCAAATTTGGGGATACCAAAAGCTTCTTGATAGACATGATAGCTCGTCGCGAAGAGCCTTCCGTAGCCTTTGCCATAGAAGCTGGCGGATATACTGTAGATGATATGGTAAATTCTTTAGCATATATGGAATATCTGGATGACGTTCAGGGAATAGTCACCGGTCAGGGCATGTTTGATTTCTTGACTAAAAGGTATCTGGGTCTCGCTGAGGGGATGAATGCGGAGATAAGACACGGCAGATTTGAGATGTACTATCTGATTCGTGAGCACATAGGCATTTGGAAATCTGATCTATATGACGAAGCCTATGACTTAGTAAGAGCCGGTAAACTTGAAACCCTAGCTAAAAAGTTTACTGATGGAAAGTTAGCTACTTATGAAGATGTCTTTGACCGTGGCGG
>RCNB010002205.1_pt1 | contig 15537 bp, 10 predicted proteins | sample 2041321 | NCBI WGS metagenome assembly RCNB01 (sample SAMN09708232, study PRJNA481090) | Marine sediment metagenome, whole genome shotgun sequencing project. | reverse complement strand
CGTCACCTGCTGGCATCGTCAATTCAGTGCTTGCCGAGAATACATCGGCTAGAGTTGCCGCTCCCGATGTGACCTCCCAAACAGCAAACACTTTGCCCGAGGGCGGGGCATCTGCCAGGATAGTGACCACCGCGCCCGCTGCATGCTGGCCGTCCCATTTACCATTTTCAACAGTGAGGCTATAAGTCGTAGGAGGAATCAGCTTATAAGTCGCCGTAATAGTCGCCGAAACACGATCCAGTGACACGGTGGTTGTCGATGCATGGACATCAGAGAAAATCGCCCTGTCGGAAGAATCTAACCACCGGTCAAATTCTTGCCCCGCAGGTGCTGTATCAGCGACAATTGTTACTGAGCTGCCACTCAAAACCGGGCCACCACAGCAGCCACCGATAACGGTCAGCACAAATGTTTCATCAGTGAACCTAGCAACCACAGTGACGTCACCTGCTGGCATCGTCAATTCAGTGCTTGCCGAGGATGAATCGGCTAGAGTTGCCGCGCCCGATGTGACCTCCCAAAAAGCAAACTCTTTATCCGAGGGCGGGTCATCTGCCAGGATAGTGACCACCGCGCCTGCTTCATGCTGGCCGTCCCATTTACCATTTTCAACGGTGAGGCTATAAGTCGGAATTGGCTTGTCTTTGTAAGTCGCACTAACAGTAGCATCACCTTCCGCCGTTATTAGGGTGGTTTCCGAGCCGAAAACATAGTAGATGGTAGCCTTACCTGCATCTTGCACCCACTGATCAAACATCTGGCCTGCTGGCGCGGCATCGGCGGTAATGGGAACGGTTGTTCCATAAAAATAATCACCATCTCCGGTTCCAGAATTCACCGTAAGGGAATATTTGGATGGCGCAACTTCCTTATAGGTGGCCCTCACTTCGCTATAGTCTGCCGAAATGATTAGTGTTGTGCTGGCCGCGTTCGGGTTATTTATCGAAGGATTGCCAGTAATGATCTCCCAGCGCTCGAATTCTAGACCTGATCCGAAAACTGGGGGGTTGGCCACGATCGGCACTTCCGTTCCGACTTCATAAGAGCCACTACCTGTTCCAGAATTCACTTCAAGTTGGTACGTCGGTGGGGGTAATTCGTTATAGGTTGCGGTCACCGTGACAGTTCTTGCTGGCATGTCCAGATGGGTGAGATGACTGCCGGCATTTCCCAGCGGTGAGTAGCCCACCCAAGCTTCGAATTCCATTCCAGGAGGCGGGTCGTCAGCTATGATAGTGCGATTCTGGCCGGCCGGAAAACGGCCATCACCAATACCGTTTATCACATTTAGCAAGTAAAGCTGCACAGCGGTTGGCTTATAGGTTGCTGTGACAGTTTCAATTGACCCCGTGATGCTTTGCAGACCCACCGTCGTAATTGAGTTGGTAGGGTCAGCGATGGTAAATCGACCGGCACCGTCCCAACGATCGAATTCAAACCCGGGGGGGGCAATTTCGGCCGAAATGTTGACAGTTGCTGTATTCCAATAGACACCGTCGCCAGAACCATTTACCACTACCAGTTGAAGACTATTTCCGCTATTACCCGGCAGGAGCACCGCCTTCACCGACACTGATTCTGCCGGCATGATCAGGCTAGTGCCCGCCTCACTGGGATTGGCAATGGAGGCATTTCCAGACACTACTTCCCAACGATCAAAATGAGCATCCGGATCGGTAGCAGGCGTTAATATGACTTGCGTGCCGGCTTCGTATCGACCACCCCCCCAGAAGGGGCCCGAGGGTTCCCCCCCGAAGGATTCACTAAGGCCATTTTCAACCGTCAACTGGTACCTGGCATTCACATAGGTAACGGCAACAACAACATCGTTTGACGGCATCGTCAAAACGGTCGTGCTAGCAATCGGATTCAAAATGCTGGCAGAACCCGATTCGACGACCCAATGGCCAAACTCCAAACCTGAAGGCGCCGCAACTGCCGAAATAGTGACTTCAGTGCCGGCCTTGTAGTAACCACTGCCACTGCCGTTGACATTCCTCAACTGATATTCGTCGGGCGACCTATCATCAAACACAGCACTAAAGATCTGGCATTGAAACCACTGTAGACGGTGAGTAAGGGTCCTGGAGAAATGGAGAATCTCCGCTGGCATCAAATATTTCCCCGGGGGTTCCACTCCAAACGGGTTCTTCCATTTGGTAGAAAACGATTGCCTTGCTTGACGGGAATGTGCCGCCAGATCCACAAGAATAGGTCACGTTTCTATCGCTATTAATTTCGGCTGCCGACTGCTCGAAATCGTAAACTCGGAATTCATCGATTTGCCCGTCTGCCGACTTAACGATCCAGGGATGAATTACTGGCCCCTCCTCTAGGTCACCTATCACCAAATCACCCAGCGCCGGCGCTAACCCATAGGTTGATGAGGTTGGTTCTTCTGCCTGCTTGACTCCGTCCACAAATATTTGCAAACGATTGTTTTCAGCTTGGCCCAGTCGCCAGGTCAGCGCGACGTGAGCCCATGTATTACTCGCAATTTCTAGCTCTGGCGTTTGGCTCGCCACAGTAACTCCGTTCTCATTGGTTACGCCAAACTGAACTGCGCCTTTTGTAAAGAGGGAAGCCGTAAAGTGGTGCATCGTTCCGTCGTGGCCACCCGCATCGATCAAATGACGCGCAGTCCGCAACCAACTACGCGTGGATACTCTTCTCCAATAATTGTTTGGCTTATACCAAAAGGAGATAGTGCCCGTATTACCCACTTGATTAACATCCAAGTTCGTAGCAATGCCATCAGTCACAGTATAAAGCTCATTCTTAGGGATTTTAGCGCCGTGACATACTTTGCCGCCGGCATCAACCTGAGCGTTTCCTAGTGCGGTTCCATTATTGGCTTGGGTTCGAGCACCAACCATCCATCGATCAAATTCTTTTGTTAAGACAGTGTCATCGACGGTAATTCCCACTTGTTCACCCGCAGCGAATTCGCCGCTACGACTCTGAGAACCTTCGAGATAGCCTTGCTCAAGAGAAAGTTGGTGCGTCTCGCCCGGCCCAGTACTTAATAAAACACTAGTACTGAGGGCGGTTTGTGCTGGCAACAAAACTTGACCTGTTACCTGCCCACTGGTGCTCGTGGACAAAAACAGGAACACCATAAGCGATGTCCAATAAAAGCTCGATTTAATATTGGACCAAAAGCGCAAGAACGCTTCTTTCAAAAGAATCACAAGGCATCTCCATAAATAATTTCTCGGGACTTAACATAACGCGCGATTGCGCCATCACGAAAGACAATTACTCTAGAATAATTTCTAAACTAGTGGGTATTACTAGGCACAAGCGCTTTACAGCTACTTCTTTGCCTATAGTTTGTGCGAGGATCTTGAACTTTCTGCTGGGTATTCTTTTATTATTATTCTTGCAGTCTGTTACCTTTTTCTCATTTTAGCTAGCTCTATTTTTAGCTTTGCGATAATTACTGGAATTGGTAACTGGAATTGGTAACTGGAATTTAGGTGGCAACATTGCCGGTCAGATTGAAACAAAAATCACCACAATGAAAGTTAAATCAACGACTTAATAAAACCGGTTGATGCCGCCAAATGAATCGTTCGAAGGCACCAAAATTAGTCGTGATGCGGGCTTATTTTAAAATCGCTTTGGAAATAAACCTGAATCAATGGTTAATAGGGCATCATACCGAAATCGATTTAGCTAACTTGCCATGGGATAAGCTAAAAGTGGTAATCATCAGACCAGTTCACATACTCTCAACTCAATCCAAGCATATCGCAGATCCAGCGATTCCATTGCGGACGTTTTGGTAACAACCACAGGGATCATTATTCAACGAGCACTGACCCACGGCAGGTGCACCAGTCTTGACGAATTTATGTTTTAGTCTGCAGCTTCCTTGGCATTCTTCACTATCCTCACAGGTTTTACCGGCGTCCAAATATTCAACTACGCAGGCTTTCCTGCCCGTCATACAGATTCTTTGAATTTGCCCACCGTGGCTTGCGCAATCCTCAAAATCTAGATCTAGCAAGGGATTTTGTAACGCGCCCTCAACCGGGAGCTCTTGATTCCCTGACAAAGCGAAATTCGAAACAGCGCAAAGACACAGGAACAACATTATCGTTTTCATTATTAGCATTTCACTCGATAAATCATCAAAGCATCATACCGCAAAACCCTAGATTCAAGATTTTTTAATCCTATCCGTCAGTGAATCGAAACCGTAAACAGATCGGAATTCCGACAATCGCTGTCATCAAAAATAGTCTAACCGAGAAAATATTTTTCCTCGTTCCACAACGCCGGAGCTGATTTATCGAATGAAATCAATCACTGATTCAGACCTATTCGACCGCGTGTGTTGATAATTGAGCGGTAACTAGGCACCTCGAAAGAATAAATATTTCGTTTGGATTATTTATTCTGTATACTGCTTGTTTTCGACGACTGATCTAGCGCACATGGGCGATACAAGCGATACCATTCATGAGAGTCCACCGAGGGTTTATAACGAACTGAAGCCTTGGATACAGATCCATTATTTGCAGTTGCCAAAAAGGCTACAAGCGGTCGCAATGTTCGTAATGAATAACCCTGATGTGGTCGCGTTAAACACCATTGCTACCATTGGCAATCACGCAAGCGTTAACCCTTCCACGCTGGTCCGCTTTGCCAAAGCCATCGGATATCAAAGCTTTAGCGAGATGAAGGCGGTTTTTCAAACCAGCATGCGGCACATACCTGAGCCCTACCCTTCGCGCCTGAACCATTTCGAGCAAACCGAAGCACCCACGCAAACCGCGTTGAAACGATTTGTTGACTCTTCGCGGCATTCGATTGAGGGAATCGACCAGAAAATAAACGAGGCTGCGATCAGCGCAGCTAGCCAAAAACTTGCCGTCGCGCGAACCGTTTATATTGTTGGTCAAGGCCGATCTCTGCCGGTGGCCGCTTATCTGAATTATTTGCTCGTAAAGCTCGGTTGCCAGGTTAATTTGCTCGAGAGTAGCTCTGGTCTGATGCTCGAAAAAGCGCGATTAATGCAGGACAACGATGCATTGATTGCGATTAGTTTTCACCCTTATTCAACCTACACCAGCGACCTCGTCGGTATTTGTGCAGAGCAAAATGTGCCTCTGGTTACCCTGACAGACTCCACTTTAAGCCCCCTCGCCTTACCGCAGGGAATGCACCTTGAAGTGATGGAAGGTGAAGCAGGTGGATTTCGAGGGCTCTCCGCCAGTATGTGTCTTGCGCTATGTCTAGCCGTCGAAACCGGAAAGCAAATGGTTCAGTCGCCAGCACCACCAACGCTCAATTGATCTGATGAACTGTATCACTTGAAGCTTATTAATAATTTTAATCGTAGTTAGCAAACTCAATTCAGGAATCAAAATTATGACTATCCGTGTGGCATTACTAGGTGCAGGCCGAATTGGTCGGTTGCACGCTCGCACATTGGTTGAAACCGAGGGGGTTGAACTTTACTCGGTTTCGGATACGCATCATGTGTCCGCCGCAACCATTGCTGAAAAATATGGTTGTTCAGTCAAGCCAACGAACCAAGCGATTATTGATCCGGCGGTCGATGCAGTGCTGATTGCTACGTCGACCGACACTCATGCCGACCTTATCGAGGCCTGCGCTAACGAAAACAAAGCCATATTTTGCGAGAAGCCGATCGACTTAAACACGGCTCGAGCAAAGCGCTGTCTAGAGGTAATCAGTCAGACAGAAACGCCTTTAATGATGGGATTTAATCGTCGTTTCGACACGCATTTCGCTGCCCTTAAAACAGGGCTTCAACAAGCTGCGATCGGAGAAATCGAGCAAATTCAAATTATATCTCGCGACCCAGCACCGCCGCCGCTTGACTATATCCGAGTTTCAGGTGGCTTGTTTCGCGACATGATGGTGCATGATTTCGACATGGCCCGCTTCTTGATGGATGAAGAGTTTGTTCAGGTGTTCGCGGTTGGCTCGGCCCTTGTAGACGCCAAGATCGGTGTTGCAGGTGATATCGACACGGCCATCGCCACGCTGGTCACCGCTAGCGGAAAACAATGCGTCATCAGCAATTCTCGGCGCGCTAGTTACGGTTACGACCAACGAATTGAAGTGCACGCTAGCGAGGGCATGCTGAGCGCTAATAATCCACAGCCAATCACGATCGAACACGCTAGCGCTGAAGGTTACCGACGTGGCTGTTTAAGTGATTTCTTTATCGACCGCTATGCGCTCGCCTATGCTTCTGAAATCAAGCACTTTGTTGATTGGATAGCCGACCCGTCACTCAACACCCCTACCGGCCACGATGGGTTGCAAGCCTTGCGCCTAGCAGACGCAGCCGAAGCATCAATGCGCAGCGGACAGATCGTCAGTCTATGAACAACCAAGTGCGCGATTTAGATTTAATCACGATTGGCCGCTCGAGTGTTGACCTATATGGCACTCAAGTGGGTGGTCGCCTTGAAGACATGACCAGTTTCGAAAAATATATCGGCGGCTCGCCAACCAATATCGCGGCCGGCACGGCACGGCTCGGTCTTAAATCCGCATTGATTACTCGAGTTGGCGACGAACATATGGGTCGTTTTATTCGAGAACAATTGCAACGCGAGGGGGTCAACACCGAAGCCGTCATCACTGACCCCGACCGCTTAAGCGCGATGGTGCTGTTGGGGATTCGTGATCGGGAACAGTTTCCGTTGATTTTCTTGCGCGAAAACTGTGCCGACATGGCGCTTTGCGAAGACGATATCGATTCCGCGTTCATCTCTCGAGCCCGCTGTTTAGTTGCCACCGGGACGCACCTTTCCAACACCAAGACCGAGGCGGCTGTTTTAAAAGCGTTACGTTTGGCACGCCAACACGACTTGCAGATCGCGCTAGATATTGACTATCGACCTAACCTCTGGGGCCTCGCTGGGCATGATGCAGGAGAAAGTCGTTTCATTAAGTCCGCTGAGGTTACTCGGAAGCTACAGCAATCTTTAGCATTTTTCGATTTGATTGTCGGCACTGAAGAAGAGTTTCACATCGCAGGCGGCAGCACTGACACACTCGAAGCCTTGCGTGCTGTTCGCGCAATCAGCTCTGCAACATTGGTTTGTAAAAGAGGCCCGATGGGCGCTGTTGCCTTCGTCGATGCGATTCCTGATAGTTTTGAAAATGGCATTCAGGGCAGCGGATTTGAGATTGAAGTTTTCAACGTGCTCGGTGCCGGCGATGGTTTCATCTCAGGTCTTTTGAAAGGCTGGTTAGACGACAAACCTTGGGAACAGTCGCTAAAATATGCCAACGCCTGTGGTGCGCTTGCGGTTTCCCGCCACGGCTGCACACCCGCCTACCCTAGCTGGACAGAATTAGAATTTTTTCTGAATCATAAAATCAGCAATCCAGCGCTGCGTCTTGACCCTGAGCTAGAACAAATTCATTGGTCGACCAATCGTCGGAAACGCTGGGATGATTTGCATATTTTTGCGTTTGATCATCGCAGCCAGTTTGAAGCCATCGCCAAACAGGCGAGCGCAAGCACTGACCGAATCGAGCATTTCAAACGATTATGCTTTCGCGCGCTAGAGCAAGTCGCAAGCCAACAGCCCGGTTTTGGTTTACTTTGCGACCATCGTTATGGCAGTGACATATTAAGTCGCGCCTGTGGCAGTAATTTGTGGGTAGCGCGACCGGCTGAATTGCCTGGCTCTCGCCCGGTAGAGTTTGAACCTGAACTCGGTCAAGATCTGGGCGCGCTGCGCGAATGGCCATCGGATCAAATTGTTAAGTTATTGTGCCAATATCACCCAGACGACCCACCCGCTTTGCGCCAGCAGCAGGAAGTTAGAGTGCAGCGCTTGTTCGCTGCTGCTCGCCGCAATCGACTCGATGCCTTGCTCGAAATTATCGTCTCCAAAAGTGGCGAAATCAGTGATGACACGGTGGCTCGCGTAATCGAGCGTTTTTACTCAATCGGTGTTTATCCCGATTGGTGGAAACTTGAGCCGATGCAAACATCAACCGCGTGGCATAACACTTGCGAAACGATCAAACGGCATGACCCTCATCTGCAGGGTATTGTTGTGTTGGGGCTTGAAACTTCGGTTAAAACTTTGCGCAGCAGTTTCAAGCTGGCCGCAGCCGAACCCTTAGTAAAAGGTTTTGCGATTGGTCGCACGATATTCAACACGCCGGCCGAACAGTGGTTTAGCAACAAAATCAATGATGATGACGCAGTCGATCAAATGGTGACCACATTCGAAGAGTTGTGCGCGTTATGGGATCAAGCACGCATCGATGCTAAGGAACCACGATGAAAACGGTACGTTTGACCGCCGCACAAGCGATTGTCCGCTTCCTCATCAATCAGTTGGGTAGTGACGATGAAGCAGGCAACTTTCCGTTATTTGCAGGTGCCTGGGCTATTTTCGGTCATGGAAATGTAGCCGGACTCGGCGAAGCGCTCTATCAAGAACGGGAGCGACTGCCGACTTATCGAGGCCACAATGAACAAGGCATGGCGCACATCGCGATTGCGTTTGCCAAAGCGCGGCGGCGCCAACAAATGATGATGGCGACTTCATCAATCGGGCCTGGAGCAACTAACTTAGTGACGGCCGCCGCGGTGGCGCATGTCAATCGAATCCCGATTCTATTGATACCAGGCGATGTGTTTGCCACAGGTCTGCCCGACCCGGTTTTGCAGCAAGTCGAAGACTTCGCCGATGGCAGCGTGAGTGCGAATGATTGCCTTCGCCCGGTCAGCCGATATTTCCATCGAATTACCCGCCCAGAACAATTAATTCAGGCATTACCACGAGCAATGCTAGCGCTGACCGAACCGGCCACCTGCGGGCCGGCCACCCTGTCACTTTGCCAAGATGTTCAATCGATGGCTTTCGATTTCCCCGAGTTCCTGTTCGAGCAACGCATCTGGCGATTGCGTCGACAAGCGCCTGATAGGTTCGAACTGGTACAAACAGCGGCACTGCTGAAACAGGCAAAGAGACCCGTAATTGTCGCAGGTGGCGGTGTTCGCTACGCTCAAGCTGAAGCGGCGCTGGCCGCATTTGCAGAGCGACACCAGATTCCGGTGGTTGAAACCCAGGCGGGTAAATCTTCGTTAACAGCCGGTCACTTGATGAACCTCGGTGCGGTTGGTGTCACCGGTGTCACCAGCGCCAATCAAGTTGCGCATGAAGCGGACGTGGTATTAGCAGTTGGCAGTCGCTTGCAAGATTTCACGACGGGTTCGAACAGTTTGTTCAAGGGCCAGGTTATTCAGTTAAATGTTCAACCCGTCGACGCAATCAAAAGTCGTGCGTTGCCCTGCGTGGCCGACGCGCTGATCGGTCTTGAGTCAATCTCTGATTCTCTTGGAGGCCATATCAGCCCGCCTGGCTGGGTCAAATTTTTTGAGAAGGCTAAAGATCAATGGGCGACAACCCGTAGCGAGGTAGTCAAGGCAGCAGAAAGTTTGGCTCTGCCGAGCGATGCCCAAGTGGTTGATACGGTTAATTCGTCGATGCCAACCAATGCGATTGTCGTCGGTGCTGCCGGCAGTCTGCCTGCCGAACTGCACAAGCATTGGAACCCCGGGGCTATCGGCGGCTATCACGTGGAATACGGTTTTTCCTGTATGGGCTACGAAATTTCAGCAGGCATCGGTGTCAAGATGGCCGAACCCGAACGTGAAGTGGTGGTGATGGTTGGCGACGGTTCTTACTTAATGATGAATTCGGATATTGCCTCGGCGGTTAGCCTCGGGATAAAAATGACTATCGTGGTTCTCGACAATCGTGGCTTTAGTTGCATCAACCGACTGCAAATGGCTACCGGTGGTGCGAATTTCAACAACATGCTGCAAGACACTTTCAATCGCGGGCTGGCAAAAATTGACTTTGCCGCTCACGCAAGCGCGCTTGGCGCCAAAGCCCAACAAGTTGAAACTATTGGTGCTCTTGCTGAAGCGGTGACACTGTCCTGCACCAAAAATGGTGTCAAAGTGATCGTCATAAACACCGACCCACTAACCAGCTCACCGGGCGGTTGGTGGTGGGAAGTAGAAGTGCCTGAAGTCTCCAAACGGGACGAGGTCATCAAAAAACAATCTGCCGCGCTCGCCGCTCGGCGTGATAAACGAGGCTATTAATTATGAGCAAACTACTGATCAAGGCCGATAGCAATAGGCAAGTCCACTCGATCACACCAGCCAGTGCAGGCTGGATCTACGTTGGTTTCGAAGTGCTTGACCTCGTTGCTGGCGACCGCATTGAGTTACAGCAAGCCGGGCGAGAACTCTGCCTCGTGGTGCTGAGCGGTTTGGCCGACATTTCGACTGACACCGGAAGCTGGCAAGGTGTTGGTGGGCGTGAGTCAGTTTTCGTCAATGCCGCGCCGGGTAGTGTTTATATCCCAGCGGACCAATCGGTCACGGTGACGCCCGTCACCGATATCGAACTGGCAGTCTGCAGCGCGCCTGGCAGTGGCGGCAGCGGCCCTGCCCGCCTGATCGATGCCAGCCAGATGACGCAGGAAGTTCGCGGCCAAGATACCAATACGCGCTATGTGCGCAATATCTTGCCCGAAACCGAGCCCGCCGATCACTTACTTGTGGTTGAAGTGATCACTCCCTCGGGCAACTGGTCGAGTTATCCACCTCACAAGCATGATCGTGATGCATTCCCGGATGAGACTCGCCTTGAGGAGGTTTATTACCACCGACTCAACCCTGGCTCCGGCTATGTTCACCAGCGCGTATACACCGATGATCGCAGTCTGGACGAAACCATCAGCGCGGAGGACCGCGATGCAGTTTTGGTGCCCGAGGGTTACCACCCCGTGGGCGTTCCTCACGGCTATACCAGTTACTACCTCAACGTCATGGCAGGACCTGGACGAAAGTGGTGTTTTTTCAATGATCCCGCTCACGAGTGGATTCTGCAAGCGAAGTCTTAATCATGAAAACCTTACAATTTGGTATGTCTCCAATTTCCTGGAGCAACGACGATCTACCCGAACTCGGAGGCAATACACCGCTTGAAACTTGCTTACGCGAAACTCGTGCTGCTGGATATACCGGCACAGAAACGGGCGGCAAATTTCCGCGCAACGCCGCGGCCTTACTTGAAGTTCTGCAGGCGCATGATCTGGTTCTGGTTTCTGGTTGGTATTCCGGACGTTTGTTAGAGAACTCGGCGAAAATCGAAATCGAACGACTCAAGCCTCAGCTAGAGTTGTTCGCTAATTTAGGCGCTCCTGTCATCGTCTACGGTGAAACTTCGAACACAGTTCAAAACCGTCGAGATCAATCATTGTCTCAACGGCCACACCTAGCGGAAAAAGAATATCCCGCATATGCCGAACGATTAACCACAGTAGCCGAGTTTTGTCAGAGCCAGGGCGTGCCCTTAAGCTTCCATCATCATATGGGCACCGCGGTAGAAACCGAGCAGGAAATCGACCGACTTTTCCAATTTTCGGGTGACGCGGTTGGTCTGTTGGTCGACACTGGCCACTTGCTATTTGCCGGTGGCGACATCCTGCGGGTGATTCGAAATCATGGCGCACGAATCAATCATTTTCACGCTAAGGACGTACGCGAAAAAGTGCTGGTGGGGGTAGATTCGAAGCGAGACTCTTTCCTTGATTGTGTGTTGCGTGGCGTCTTTACCGTGCCGGGTGACGGGATGATTGATTATGGCCCAATCATGCAGGCATTAGCCGAGCATGATTACCAAGGGTGGGTCATTGTTGAAGCGGAACAAGATCCGGCTAAAGCTGATCCTTATGAGTATGCCTGTATTGGTCATCGAGCGTTGCGACTAGCTGCTGAGGCTGCGGGCTACAGCATTCGTTAGTAGCAATCTCCAAACCATGGTTTCCCTAGTTAAGATTGCTCAGTAACGAGAGGTCAGCTCAACCGAGTTTTTCAGGGCAGCGCTTGGCAAGCCCACTATCCACATTTAATTCAATCAAATCAACGCGATTGGTTATCAGTGTTGTCGACTCAAATCGCTTTAGTCCATTCTGTTTTAGTCGATCTGAAATAGGCTACCCTTCCGTGCAGGATTAAAGCGTCATCGCTTACCTGAACGGCCAACCATAAAATGATATTAACAATAGCTAACGTGACTCAAGCAATTATGAAAGCGCAGGCAACCTTTGTCGGTGGAGAAGCGTAGCGAAGCAATTATTTTTAATAGGGCCAGGCCTAATTTGGTATATGCAATTCAGCAAGAACTCCAATGACTTGAATGCTGTCCTTCAGTAGCGCTAGCTTTGTGAATCAGCTCTAAGGGTCGATGATCGGCGCGCAGATGGCGCGCAGTTCGGCCTCGATGCCAGGACCGCCAGTCACAACCGGGTTGCCCGTTTGCAAACCATTGTTGGCCAGAAAATCGTTGCTCCAACCACCCGCTTCATGAACCAATAGCAGCCCAGCGAGCACGTCCCAAGAATTGACATGCGACTCGTAAAAACCGATGTAACGCCCTGCCGCAACATAAGCGAGGGTCAGTGCGGCGGAACCATTGCGCTGGAACACACCTCCGGCTTGGCACAGTGCAGCCAAAGCAGCCAAGGTGGGTTCAGATGGTTGGCGTTGTGAAAAACCAATGCCGGTTACGCCGCCAGTCAGAGATTTAGCCGCGTTAACCGTAATCGGAGAACCGTTGCAACTGGCACCCCGGCCCCGCTCCGCGATAAAAAGTTCAGGTTGATTTGGATTGAGAATCAAACCGGCTTGAATCTGCCCTGCTGACACCAGTGCGATAGAAATGCACCAGACTGGAATGCCATGAACGAAGTTGTCTGTGCCATCGATCGGGTCAATCACCCAGAGGAATTCAGCCTTCTCGATCTCGGCGGTCGCCCCACCTTCTTCACCGAGAAAACCGTCATCGGGGAATGCGCTCAACAACCCATCGCGAATCAGTTTCTCAACCTCGCGGTCGGCTTCGCTGACTCGGTCCTGCAAACCTTTACTCTCGATGGTTAAATCTTTGAGCGAACCAAAGTAACGCATGGCCAATTGACCCGCTTCATAGATTACTTCTTCGGCGGCGGCGGCTCGATTTCGAATCGCATCGCTCATGACTGAATCAACGCGACGCCGTGGTCGGCGAAAGTCAACGTAACGCTTGAACCGACGCTGACAAAGCGCCCGATGTCGGCATCGACGACGAATAAGTCGCCTAGTTCTTCGGTTGCAATCGAATATTCAATCTGATTGCCGAGATAAGTCGCTTTGCTGATAGTGGCATGCAGGCCATTCCTACTGCTGGGACTCTCTTCCTGACTGGCAGCATGCACTCGAATCACCTCCGGTCGAATCGCAACCTGCACCGCACCGACTTGATTTCCTCGACGCGGCAAATTCAACTCAAGCGAGCCAAGCGCAACCCGAGCTTTGTCACCGTCTAACGAGACAATATTGGCGTCGACAATATTGGCGTCACCGATAAAATTAGCCACGAACCGGTCCGCCGGCTCCTCATAGACTTCACGAGGCGAGCCATCCTGTGCAATCACCGCATTATTCATCACGATGATTCGATCGGAGACCGCCAAAGCCTCTTGCTGGTCATGCGTAACATAAACTGAAGTCACTCCAAGTGATTGCTGCAACTCACGAATTTCTTCCCGCACTTGTCGTCTTAAACGCGCGTCAAGATTTGACAAAGGTTCATCAAATAATAAGACTTGAGGTTCGAGCACTAACGCGCGAGCCACTGCCACCCGTTGCTGCTGACCGCCGGAGAGTTCGCTTGGCAACCGTTCACCATAACCAGACAAACCGACCATTTTAAGACCCTCTTCTGCCTGTTCGCGGGTATCAGCCTCGGACGAGCCACTGACACGCAAGCCATAACCGACATTCTCGGCAACACTCATGTGTGGGAACAACGCATAAGACTGAAACACCATCGTGACGTCACGTTCGGTGGCCGGCAATCGAGTTACATCCGTATCACCAATCAAAATTCTTCCGCCGCTGACCTGCTCCAACCCAGCAATGAGACGCAGGGTCGTCGTCTTGCCACAACCGCTAGGTCCGAGCAAGGTGACCAACTTACCGGCCTCAACTTCGAAGGATATTTCGTCGACTGCGCACACTTTGCCATATCGTTTGCTCACACCCTCAAAAATAACGGGCGCCGCTTTGCTACTAATAGAATCTGTCATGTCTGTTTTACCGTAACCGGCTCAGAGGGGGGTTTGGTGCGACGAATTTGTCGCTCTCCTACCAGGAATTGAAAGGTTAGTACTGCCGCTAACATGACGAAGATCATGACTGTCGAATAAGCGATTGCAATACCATAATCATTGTTTTCTACCCGCCCGATAATGTACGAAGTGGCCATGTCATGTTCCGCGCTGACGAGGAAAATGACGGCGCTAATCGCCGTCATGGCGCGCACAAAACTGTAAACCAGAGCACCCAATATAGCCGGGCGAATGAGCGGCAGAATTACTTTTCGAATGGTGTAGGAACTTCTCGCACGCAAAGTTGACGAAGCTTCATCGAGGCTGCGGTCAATTTGCGACATTGCGGCCAAACCCGCACGTACCCCCACTGGCATGTTGCGAAAAACGAAGCACAACACCAAAATCACTCCGGTCCCGGTCAGTTCGAATGGCGGCACATTGAACGCCAGAATATAGCTCACCCCGATCACCGTTCCCGGAATCGCGAAGCTCAGCATGGTGCCAAATTCAAATATGCTCTTACCGGCGAACTGCTGCCGTGCCAGCAAATAGGCCGTCAACAAACCGAGGCCGGCGGTTAGCGGCGCTGCCACGCCGGCGATCGTCACCGTAGTAAAGAAAGAGTTCCAGGCTGTTCCGGTCCATTGCAAACCGAACTCACCGTATTCGATCCCAAATGCATTGGCGTAATGACGAAAGGTAAAGCTGTGATCCAAGCCCCAAGTGTGAACCAACCCGCCGAAGGCGATCATCGTATAGATTACCAGCGTTAGAATTAACCACACGCTGCAGCCACCGTAAACGGGCCACCGAACTCGCCGAGGCATCATCACATGCTGGCCTGAGTCGCCCTTTCCGGTAACCGTCGTATAGGAACTCTTTCCCACCCAGAAGCGCTGCGCGAAAAAAGCAGTCAGGGTAAACGACAGCAGTACCAATGCCAAAACCGCAGCCATTCCCTGGTCATTTTGCGCACCGACTATGGCGAAAAAGATTTCCGTCGAAAGCACTTTTGCCTCCCAGCACCAGGGGATTGCCAAAATCGGCCATGCTTTCGATGAATCCGAGCAGAAAGGCATTCGCCAGACCGGGTTTCATCAGCGGCAATGACACCGTAGAAAAGGTTTTCCATTCATCGGCTCGCAGCGTTTGTGCGGCTTCTTCGAGTGATGGACTAATCCCCTCGACCACACCAATCAACACCAAAAATGCGATAGGGGTGAATGCCAGCATCTGTGCCAACCAGATACCTGGCAGGCCATATATCCAGCGGCTTTCCGGAATATCGAAGAGATGTGCCAACAATTTAGTAACGCCACCTGAAGCACCAAATAACAGGATGATTGCCAA
>RCNB010001413.1_pt1 | contig 15538 bp, 18 predicted proteins | sample 2041321 | NCBI WGS metagenome assembly RCNB01 (sample SAMN09708232, study PRJNA481090) | Marine sediment metagenome, whole genome shotgun sequencing project. | reverse complement strand
TTCGCTATCATGTATACTTACCACCGCTAGAACATACCCGACCATATATACATCGGTATGACGGAAGCGGGTTAGGTTGACAACGAGATACCGCAATGCGTTAAGCGTCCACCGAGGAGCACAGCGGAACACCGCAAAGCGAAGGAAGCGGTAAGCGGCGAAGCGGCGAAGCGTTACAACCGCGTAGACCGCCCGTAATAGGGTAGCCTAATCTAAGCGATCCGACCGCTTCGCTTCGCCAGCTTTGCGATGCTTTGCTTTGCGGTAGCGGTGGTAGTGGTATACCCGGTATGACCGAATAACATGTACTCTTACTTGATCAAAACGGTTACAGCTTCAACAAAAGCGCGTATGTGGCTTTCTCATCATCAAGCTGCATAATACATAATACATGATTCATGAATCATAACCCCCAACATCACGTGTACCACAACAAGTTTACCATTCTAGTTTTTCATGAGTCACGAGAAACACACGTGCCTGGAATGTGGCCAGACAGATCTCTCATTCAAATGCAGCTAGGATAGGAGGTCAACAGTTTACAGGTATGATCGAAGTAGGGTGCAGCGATAGCGAGGTACCGCTTTGGGTAAAGCGACCCACACCAGAACAAGTAGCCGAAGCAGCCAAAGCAGGCAAGAAAACCCCTTCTCAGGGGCAGGCGCGCGCGCATAGAAGAGAAACTGTGCGCACCTCTTTTGGCGTCCAATCCTGGATCGATGATTTAGCTTCCATAGCTCAATGATTCCCAGTATCTCTGGAAATTTTTTCGATTATCTGGTTTTGTGGTAACGGTATCTCTCGATATAGAGATCGATGTCTCCGTTTTCTTGTACCTGGAACTCGACGGGGGTCTCTACTCCGTTCGTGTAGGTATAGAACATTGTCGACCCCAGCAATGGGTCACGGGGAATCAAGGGGGTAAACGAATCGTCGAACGGTGTCTTCGAACGAAGATACAGCATCCCACCCTTATTCTGAACCTCAACCCCCTCTATGCCCTTGAAGGTCCTGTAGGTCCCCGCCAGCAACCCAAGCTTTTTCTTCACACGTAGACTGGGTACCGCCTCATAAGGATCCAAGCCCAGGAGGGCGCAGTATACACCCTCGGCTATGTCTCCCCATGGAGGTGCCGCTGAGTTAGCCATCATGACGACCCCGGTCTTGAGCTTGGGGATAAATGACATGTGGGCAGTGGAGACGAGGATGCTGCCACCGTGGCTTATCATCTTGTACCCGTGGAAATCAGGGGTTACCCCAACGCCGTATCCATACCCGAGTTCTCCGTACAGGTGATCGGCTCTTTTTGAGTGAATAGAGTGCATCTGCTCAAAACTTTTCCTGCTGGCAAGTCTTCCACCCTCATATGACCCGTTGTTGATGTGAGCGTTAAGGTATTTTGTCATCTCGTTGACACTGCTGGTGATTCCACCAGCAGCAGCGATGAAACTAAAGTCAGGGTTATCCTCCGGGTTTGGGTAGGGGAACCGGGAGGGCTCCACTGATCCGTCTGGTTTTTTCCAGTGAGGCACGATGTGATTGGGGTCTGCGTTGAAGACATCTGTTTTCAGTGTACTACGAGTCATTCCCAGAGGGGCCAGTATCTTATCCTTGATGTAGGCATGGAACGGCTGTCCGCTGAGCTCCTGAACAATATGTCCCAGCATCCTCCACGCCGCGTTATGATAGAAGAACCGTACCCCTGGCTCGTCGGCTATCTCCTCCTGGGCATCGTTGACCATCCTGTAAAAGTCCTGTACGCTACCCCATGGAATGCCTTTGTCGATTCCGATTCCCCTGTGTAACGCCACGCTGCTTGTGGCAAGGCTGGGGAGGCCGCTGCTGTGGGTGAGGAAATGATGGATCTTTATGGGTTTACCGGGTAGACCAAGCATAAAGGGGATGTACTGGCTAACCGGGTCATCCACACTGAGCTTTCCTTCCTCCACCAGCTGCATGATGGCGATGGCCACGAAGCTCTTGGTGATGCTGCCTATCCCGTAGAGCGTGTCGGGGGTGGCAGGGAGATTCCTTTTGGGGTCCCTTGCACCGAAACCTTCACTGTAGATGGTTTCACCTTCCTTGACGACTGCAACACTCATACCGGGAATCTTATAATCCTGCATATACTTGGGCACAATGTGCTCCACCCATTTCCTGACCTGAGAATGATCCGACAACCCTATCACCTGATGAGAGTTTTACTCAACAGTATAAAAGATACTACATGTGGATCATGGGTTGATGTTTTCCTCGGGTACGCCGAGCCTTTGCGCTAGTTCATACTTTTTCGCGCTCAGTAAGGGACCTGCCGCTGCGGTAGCGGGGCCTATCGAGCCCACCCCTATTCTCTCATGCATCTCTGACTCGTACCGTTCATAGATCTCGTCCCTGTTCGCAGGGTCACGGGTGAGCTCCTCCACCGCCCTATCGATGAGCGTGTTGGCTAGTTCCTCGAGTTCAACAAGTCTCTTTGATATGTACCTCGCCGTGATGTCCTCCCCCGTCTCGAGGTCTATGACCTTCTGGACCATATCCTCTTCGCGTATTTTCTTACTCATTCGCCGTCCTCCTCGTCCAGGTGGACTGGTTCCGTGACCATGAAACGTTCATCCACCTGGAGTGTCTCGGTCTCCAGGACTTTTATCACCTCGCCCTCCTGGCTTATCAGCGCGGTCTGCCTGTTCACGAACTCCATGGGAGGGTTGTCCGGGTAGATCGTGAACTCCGTGGTGATGGATTTAACGTAAACGTACGTCACCTTCCACGCCTTTCGCCCATCAAGGGCCGTCTCCACGGAGCTCCCAATCTCCTCTATGTGGGCGTCTATGTGTCCCAGATGGCCGCTGCCTCCCGTATGTGTCCCAAGCCCCTCATCTGCCTCGATACGCCTCATAACGATGTCTCTCAGCTGCGCCTCAGTGAACAAGTGAAGTCATCTCCAATACAGTATCGCCGCGTACTAAATGTTGAGGGGGAATCAAGCTTCGCTCCCAACAAACAATGCTAAATACCGGTTTCGTACAACATGTTCGATCAAACCCGAGACGAAAGCATTAGATCACGATGGGCTGGGTCAGTGCATGTATGGAGGGGTATCCGTAACCAATAATAACCCTCATGCAATTTTTTACACGAGATGTCTACTCAGAAAAGGCTGTACAAGTCACCGGACAATCGAATGATAGAGGGAATATGCGGCGGTATAGGCGAGTACCTGGACGTTGACCCGACCTTGGTTAGGATTGTCTGGCTTATTTTCACGTTCGCCGGGGGAGCGGGATTGATAGCTTATATAATAGCCTCATTCGTGGTGCCTGAGAGACCCATAGAGGACGTGTACTGTCCGAGCTGTGGAGCAGTAAACGAGCAAGGAGCAGATTATTGCCGCCAGTGCGGATCAAAGCTCAAGTAGATGAGACAAGAACCTTTCTATACTTTCCTTACAAACGATTAACCGAGTAATAAATGGTGTACTGCCCAAAATGCGGCGCCCAGAACAATGACGAAGCAGAATATTGTGAGGGATGCGGATCAAATTTAAAGTCCCCAGGCTTGAGAAGACCTGCCCCATCGAGCCCGGTTGTGGGAATAGTCTTCGGAGCGATAATTATTTTCATCGGGGTGATTACCGTGCTGGGCAGGGACTTTGGCACAATGATGGGAATCTGGGGCGAGAACTTTGGGGATTACATGGGCACCTGGGGGGAGAACGTCGGGCGCTTCTTCGCGGAATGGGGAACAAACTTCGGTCAATCCTTCGGGGCATTGGTGCTGATCCTTATTGGCCTTGTCATAGTGTTTACCCAGTACAATCAGAGCAGGTAATCTCCTTTATATTATATTGAGGCTTATTCAGAGAACATTAAAATAAATAAGATAATAGGCGATATTTTTACAAATTAATAAACTCGCAAAAAGAAGGACTTGCTTCTGTTATTTCAGTGGATATGTGTCGAGAAAGTTGTCTTATACCTTTTTCACGCTCTAAATAGAATATGATGTAAAATAATTGTTGAAATTAACAGTCAACAACTCATTTTACGCTTAGATCATTTCCCGAGTGAACATATTTTCAACTACAAAAAGCACGGGGGCGAAAAACGGTGCCCGCTAAATACCATAATTAATAAGACAGCCTATTTTTTGATAAAAAAAGGCCCTTGTCCCCGCTAATCCTGGAATAATAGATCGTAATCATCCAGGACTCCATAGATCTTAACGATGGACTCGTAGACCATTTCCTCGCTCTTAGCCCCGGTGCAGACCAGCTTCCCGGACGCAAATAGGAGAAGAACCGTCTTGGGGTCCTTCATGCGGTAGATGAGACCTGGGAACTGCTCAGGCTCGTACATCACGTTGTCCAGGATATCCGCCGCGGTCTCTAGGTCGATGGACCCGTGGAGGTTCGCTGAGGCAACCATGTTCTGTATCGTAATAGTTGGCTTGCCCAGGATGATGATTCCGTTGTTTTTTAGCTCGCGGACGACCTTGTTGACCGCCCTTCGGGCCATCTTCTCGGACTTTGCCCCAGTGCACACCATCTTTCCTGAACCGAAGATTAGCGTGGCTGTCTTCGGCCTCTTGAGCCTGAAAACTAGACCTGGGAACTGTTTCGGCCTGTACTCGACGTTCCTGAACACCTTCAAGATGGCAAGCAGGTCGATCTTCTGGTCGAGGCTCGCTGAGGCTACTACGTTCACTACGTTGATGTCCAAGTCCTCGGGGTTAACTATCGGTTCCTCTGTCATTTCTTTTTACTCCGCGTGTGTGTTCAAACTCCTTTTCCTTACGGGCAAAGTGGATTGAACAATCTTCATAAGGATACATTCTAAGGGGTTTAAATACGTCACGGTGAATTCTACGGTTTTTTTCGCGAAAAAATTCTCTGGGTCTCATTTTCTCTTGAGTCAAGGTTTACCTGTTGCGTGAAATTCTATCATCGAACAGAGCAATGGGTTAAATAAAAATAAAATGTAGAGTGCATGCCTTCAGCCCCGTCTTATTCCATGTCAAAGATGCCGTCTGGTTGTTTGATCCTGAAAGATGAATACTGAATTGATCCCTTTTTACTTTGGTATGGTGAACGCGAAAGGTGTCCCCATCCCTGGGCCCTCTGACTCCGCCCATATCTCTCCCCTGTGAAGCTCGATTATACCCTTGCTGATGCTTAAGCCTAGCCCCGAGCCGTGCCTGGCGTTGGTCACCCATATGTCAGGGAATGGCGTAAGTAGTATGGGCATGTCCTTCTCGGATATGCGCGCGCGACATTTTTTCACCTGTGTGGAACAGGGGGTATGGCCTAGTTGATCTCACAGATGTTTTTCTGGATCCCCAGGACCCTGTCTATCTCCTCTTCCGTGTTGAAGAAGTGGGGCGAGACCCTGATCCCGCCTACGCCTCCCGTGTACCTGTGCGCGACCATGACACCCTCCTTCTTCATGGCAGCGTAAGACGCGGCGTTATCCTCGTACCTGTCCATGGTGTACGTCACGATCCCTGCCCTCTTTTCCTTCTCGTGGGGAGTGTTGACCTTTAGACCCAGGTCCTTCAGCCCATCAATCAGGTACTCGCTGAGGCCCAGCACACGCTTCTCGATCCCGTCAATCCCCAGCTCGTTGAAGTACTTGAGGCTCGCGTGGAAGCCGCACTGGGCGTCCTCCCCGACGCATCCCGGGTCAAACCTCTCAGCGGTCTTCACGAGGGGGCCGCTCCAAGACTCGATATTATCATGAACTGGCTTGTCCCACGGTGCGTAGGACCACTGGAAGTTCTCGTAGACCCTCCAGTAGAACCTGTATGACGGCTCGTACTCCTCCACGTGTCTCGGGTTCACGTAGAGCGCCGCGGCCCTCCCGGACGAGCACATCCATTTCTCGCCTCCGAACACCAGGAAATCAACGTCCTCCTTTGAGACATCAACATCGACGGCGCCAACCGCCTGGAACGCGTCATCCAGGACCAGTGCGCCGTGGTCGTGGGCGGTCTCCGTGATGGCCTTGACGTCGTGCCTCAGCCCGCTGGTCCACTCGACCCTGTTGAGGCACACGATCTTGGTCTCGTCGTCAATCACCTCTTCAAAGTCCGATAGATCGATGACCCCATCCCTGTTACTTATCCGCCTGATCTCCACTCCCTGGTATCCCACCCACGGGTATACCGAAGACGGGTAGGAGAGGTCGGTCAGGACGATGTTATCCCCTTTCCTTGGTTGAACGAGGCCCGCGACGATGTTAACGCCCTGGGATGCCCTGTGGACAAGGGCGACGCTTTTCTCATCGCAGTGGATGAGGTTGGCGACCTCCTCTTTGGCGTTGGGTAGGTCGACGTATTGGAGGTTCTCCCTGTCATTCCACCAGCCCACAACCGCCTCCTTGACCTGTGACAGGAGGGGTCCCGTTGCCGCCGAGTTCAGGTACGCCTGTGTTTCGAGGACGGGGAAATCCTTCCTGACCTTTGAGATGTCCATGGGTAGGCTTGTTCACGAAGTTATAAAGCGGTTTAGACCACCTTACCCTATCATGATGAAGCTCTCTCTTATGAAACGGTTCTACGATACCGTCGATGATAGGCGCAGCCCAGTTCTGGACGAGATAGCAGGGAGATGGTTTGAGTCATGTGAGGCATGTATGTATCGGGCCAGCGCCAACTTCGTGGCGAGGGTGGTCCACGGGGACTCGACCTACTTCCTCAGGTTCAACCACGAGACCGAGCGTAGTCTGGGGCACATAGAGGCTGAGCTGGAGTACATCAATCACCTGATAGCCCATGGAGTCAACGCAAACCGTCCTGTTCCCTCCTTGTTGGGGAACCTCGTCGAATGCGTTGACACGGGTCTAGGGGTCTTTCACGCGGTTCTTTTCGAGGAGGTGATTGGCGAACACATCGAGTCAGATGAGCTGGGCCTCAACGGCTTCAGGCTGTGGGGCGGGGCCCTCGCGAGGGTCCATGAGGTAGGCGGGGGTCTTGAGGTCAGTGGGGCCCCGAGTTGGTCAAGCCATTTGGATGTCATCATGTCAATCGCAGGGGATAACCCGGGTCTTCTTCCCGAGGCAAAGAAACTCGAAGTGATCCTATCACAGTTCAACCAGACGGGTAGCTATGGTTTGGTCCCCTTCGATTTCGAATTGGACAACATCAAGTGGGTGGGTGACTCGCCGGGCTTCATGGATTTCGATGATTTCTGCTACCACTGGCACGCCGCTGACATCGCATACGCGTTAAGGGACCTATACGGCGACAGGACGACGGGTTTCGACCCCGATGACCCCCGGTTCAAGGCTTTCATCGAGGGTTACAGGGGGGTCAAAGGCATACCTGACGAGGAGCTGGAGCGTATCCCCGTGTTCATCAGGCTCCACAACCTCTACACGTACTCCAGAATCCATTGGGCGTATGAGGACGAACCCGGGCAAGACGAGCCCGGCTGGGTGGTGAACCTCCGTGGTAAACTCAGGTCAAAGAACGGGTCCTACCTGAGGGATATCGACGAGAGCCCTCTCTAGGCTCTGGACTCCCATTCCTCTCTTAGAAGTGACAGCATGTAGAGGTCAACGTATGCCCCCCGCTCATACTCGTAGGACCTCAGCAGGCCGTCCCTCTGGAACCCCTGCTTCTCTATCAGCCTCAGCGATGCCTCGTTCCTGGGGTCCACGAGTGCCTGCACCCTGTTGAGTTCCAGGTTCCCGTACATGTAGTCCAGCATCCCGACGAGTGCCTCCGTCATGTACCCTTTCATCCAGTGGCTCCTTGACAGCTTGTAACCTATCTCGGCCCTTCTGTGCTTCTTCTTGTACTCGTAGAACCCTATCTCACCGATGAGGTCATCCTCGCCCTTCAGCGTGATGACCCAGCGGGTCCCCGTTCCCTCCTTCCAGATCTTGAGGAACCACTCGATCTCGTCCCTTGACTGCTTCTCCTCCGTGAACGGCTCCATCCCGTAGTATAGCATGACCTCGTCGTCTTGGCTGAGCTCAAGCAAAGGCTGGACATCATCGTATGTGGGCTTCCTGAGGGTGAGCCTATCTGTGTGGATAACAGGGAACTCGGTCAACGTGCATCCCTCATCGAGAGCCTAACTCCCAATGTAAAGTCTTCGTCAAGATATATGAGAGCCCAGTCCCTTGGCTACATGATTGTTATGAAGTTCAAGACACCGATGTTCGGCGTCCACCACCAGCCGGAGGGCAGGGACTGGGAGCACATGAAGTACAACGCCAAACTTGTGGAGGACAGCGGATACGACCTATTCACGGTAACTGACCACCTCATGAACATGGCGAACCCCGAAGGGCCATATAACCACCCACTTGAGGCATGGACCCTGCTTGCTGGGCTTGCAGCCGTGACCGAGAAGATCAGGCTGGCCCCTCTGGTCTCATGCTACGGTTACAGGAGGCCCACGGTGCTGGCTAAGATGGCCACCACGGTGGACATCATCAGCGGGGGCCGGCTCATCTTCGGTATAGGAGCCGGCTGGCACGAGGCCGAGTTCAAGGGGTACATGGGAGGGTTCCCCAGCGTCCCCAGGAGGCTGTCCGGCCTCAAGGAGACCCTTGAGATAGCCGTGGGCATGTTCAGCAACGAGAGATTCAGCTACGATGGCAAGATGTACAAGGTGGACAACGTCCTGAACAGCCCGCAGCCGGTGCAGAGACCCGTGCCCGTCATGGTGGGGGGCGGAGGGGAGAAGCGGACCCTCAGGTACGCCGCAAGGTGGGCTGACATCAGTCACTTCTTCGTGGGCGACGTCAAGTCACTGAAGCACAAGCTGGGTGTCCTGAAGGGGCACTGCGTCAGGGAGGGAACCGATTTCGATGAGATCGTCAAGGGAACAACCTTCAGGGTGGTACTGGGCTCCGAGTCGGAGATCAACGAGAAGATGGAGGCGAGGGGCAAGGAGTACCACCTACCCGTTGAGCCCATGAGGCGCAGGCTCGGGGCCGGGGCTGGGCGGACACACGAGGTGGCGGACAGGCTCAAGGAGCTGTTCGATAACGGCTTGGGGCTGGCTACCCTGAGCTTTATCTCGGGCGATGATATTCCGGTCTTCGCCAAGGAAGTCATACCGCAGCTGCGGTAACTCCCTAATACCACGACCCTCCTATTTCACATATGGAAAACGCTGTGAGAAAAAAGGCTCTTTTGTTCACAGCTCTCGTGTTTTTCCTTTTGTTGCTCCAGTTAGCGTACCAGACGATGAACGACAGGGGGCCTTCATATTACTCTTTCAACGTCCTGGCAATCCACCCGCATGATGACACCTCATTCACCCAAGGGCTCGTCTACCATGACGGGCTGCTCTACGAGGGCACGGGGCTCTACGGGCGGTCCTCCTTGAGGATAGCCGAGTTATCGACGGGCGATATCATCGAACAGGTGAACCTCCCCGGTGATTACTTTGGGGAGGGGATGACCATAATGGGTGACCGGGTCTACCAGGTCACGTGGAAGGAGAACACTGGCTTCGTCTACTCTATGGATGACCTGACGGAGATTCGGTCCTTCAGTTACAGCGGTGAGGGCTGGGGGCTCACCCATGACGGGAGCCACCTGATACTAAGCAACGGCTCATCGACCCTGAGCTTCCTCGATCCCGAGACTTTCCAGGTTGTGAGAACCGTGGATGTCACCTACGATGATGCCCCTGTGCCCGATCTCAACGAGCTGGAGTACGTTGACGGTTTAGTCTATGCAAACGTCTGGCAGCTGGACCAGATCGTCCTGATTGAACCCGACGATGGGGTCGCTGTCGGATGGATCGACCTTGATGGTATCGAGGGTCACCTTGACTCAAATGAGGGAATAGATGTGCTCAACGGTATAGCTTACAACCCTGAGACGGGGCGGCTTCTGGTCACTGGAAAACTCTGGCCAAACGTGTTCGAGATCGAGCTAGTCCCCGAGTGACTCGATCCACGCGTCAACTTCCTTGAGGGACTTGAAGATCTTGATGTCAACGTGGTTCAGCTCAGGGTTGGCCAGCAGTGGCGGGTACTCCTCTCTCCTCCTCTTGTGGGTCTTGATGACCCAAAGCGGCATCGAATCCTTTCCAATTAGGGCATCCATTCCCTCGGTGTTCGTGTTCCACAGCTCCTCCCTTGTCACGATTCTCATGGTTGTCCGCCAGAGCATCCTGAGAAGCACAGGGATGAACGGCATGTCAAGCCACACGATGGTGTCCACCCTTTCCCAGATCAGGTGCCTGACCGTCCTGTAGTTCCCGTCGATGGTCCAGGCGTCCCCCTGAATGGCTTCACTGACCCTCTCCATGAACTCTTCATCAGGAAGCTCGGTCCATCCCGGCTGCCAATGAATAGCGTCAAGCTCGATGTGCCTGATGCCCAGCTTGTCCGCTATGGCCCCTGCTACCGTCGTCTTGCCGGAGCCGCTTGTGCCTATTACGTGGACTCGTCTAGGCGTCATCGCCCTACTTGCGGTCGGCGATTATCTTGAGATAGTCCTCACGCGGTGGGGTGAAGCACTCGATGAGAACCGCCGGCTTGTCGCCCGTGGCGTCAAAGTTGTGCATGGAGTTGGGCGGCACGTAGAAGCTGGTCCCCTTCTTGATGAGCTTGATCTCGCCGTCGATGTACAGCTCGCCCTCGCCCTCAGCGACTATGCCCATCTGCTCGTGGGGGTGGCTGTGGGGTGGGGTGGGTACGTTTGGCTGAACCGTGAGCCTCATCATCATGGCGTTCTCCCCCACTATGATAATCTCGCCGAACCTCCCTGGGACTGTCTCAAGTGTGGGGTGATCCCCCGATAAAACTGTCTTCATCTTAAATCCATAGAACGTAGTGGAGCTAACGGAAAAAAGTTGGGGATTATACCCTTTTTCCGCGCGCGTAAATTGAACAATTCGTTACACAGTGGTTACCTTGTTATCTCAGTTGGCACCGTCAAGAGGACAAGCATGCTTCCAATCTGGGTGCACATTATCAACCAGAAAACGCTCTGAGGGCTCACGGCGTCCCACAGGTACCCGCAGATTAAGGGAGAGGCTATGCTCACCAGTCCCCTGAAGAAGCCCTGGAGGCCAAACCAGCTACCCATGTACTTCTTGGGGACCAAGTCAACGCCTATGGCCATCTGGGACTGGCCCACCGTCATGGTGAACCCGCTCAGGAACCCCGAGAGTAGCAGGAACAGGTTGTTCGGCGCGTAGATCAGTATCAGATATGACAGTATTATCAGTCCCCCCGCCGCCAGTATCATCTTCTTCCTACCCCGCGTGTCCGCCAGGTGTCCCAGCGGGATGGCTAGGAAGACGAACACTATCGTCGAGGCGGCGCTCATGCCGCCCACTATGAACTGGTTGGCCCCCTTGACCTCCGCCGCGAACAGGGGAATGTAGAACGCCACCTGCCACCAGAACGATGTCAGCGTCGTCAGTAGCAGCCACCTCTTCACCATGGTGCCCTCCTCAATGACCTTAGACAGGTTGCTTAGCACGCTCTCCTTCTTCTGCCCGATGACGTGCTCACGCGGGTTCTCAAACCTGAACCATATGATGAGGAACGCGATCACCAGGCCCCCGGTCTGGATCCAGTAGAGGGGCTTGATGCCGGCGGCGTTCATCCCCCCGAAGAACGTGATCAGTGTCGCCCCAATTATGGGCGCTATGAGCTGGGGGAAGAACGAGACCGTGTCGCATATCCCCATCCCAGTGATCCGCTCATCGCTGCGAAGCGTCGAGCCGCATATCATGGGGCACACGGTTCTCTCAAGGATGAAGGCCACCGCCGAGAGGGTCAACGCAACCGCCGCTATCTCCCATGTGTTGGCGAATCCGAAGATCATCGAGCTGATGATGGATATCCCCAGAGTCAGCAGAAGCACCTTCTTGATGCCGACCCTGTCAGCCAGTACCCCCGTCGGGATGGCCAACAGGGTGTTGACGGCCCCGCTGAGGCTGTTTATGTACCCCAGGACGAGAGGGGTGGCACCCAGCGACGCGATGTAGATGGGCTGGTACTGGTAGGTCAGGTTGACGGCCATGTTCTTGGCCAGGTTCTTGAGTATGTTGACCTTGAAGGGCGAGTCCTGCCTCTGCAGGAAGCCCGCCCAACTCCTAAGTAAATCTGGGATGCTTTTTTTCTCTTCCATCAATCGGTACCCTCGATTATGGGATTACATAACATACGGGTCACTGTATAAAACAGGGAGCATGACAACACCCTCTTGAGCTAGCACATAGCAGACATGATGAGAACAAAGGCGCGAGGATGTCAGCCAGTAGGCAAACCCACGAGCTGACAGGAATCAGTACCCAGACGAGGCGTCGAAGACATGATATGCTGCTTGTTTGCCGAAAATATTCGCTTTTTCTAGTCAATAAAACAGAAAACATAGGTTTTTCCTCTCCATACCTTTTTATAAAAATCGAGTAACCCTATCCCATGTCCATCGAAAGATTGGTACGGAAACAGCTTCACGGTCCCGGCAGGCGGTCAAGGACAAGACTTTCAGGTCCACAAGACCCTGATATGATAAGCCTAGCGGCAGGAGATCCAAACTTCCTCCTCCCAGACTACATCGCAAACGCTGTCAACAATGCCATCAAGATTGGTCAGACCCATTACTGCTTCGGCGGCGACCCAGAGCTAAAGGCGGAGATCGCCAAGTATTACTCAAAGTACGGGTACGAGACAAACCCCGGCCAGGTGGCCATCACGGCAGGTGGTAGCGAGAGCATTTTCAAGAGCTACGCAGCAATCCTTGACGAGGGCGACGAGGTCATAGCATTTGACCCTGCCTACAGCGGCGGCACCATGGCCCCGGCCTATTTCGGAGCCAAAACCGTTTACGCGAACCTCAAGAAGCGTGATGACGGATTCTTCGACTTCGACGAGGAGGCACTGAAGAATGCGATCAGTTCCAAGACCAAGGGACTCTACGTTGAGAACCCCGGCAACCCTAGCGGTAAGGTATATGGTAAAAAGGAGTGCAAAGTCATCGCGGACCTGGCAAACGATCACGACTTCATTGTGTTCAGCGACGAGACCTACACCGAGTACATCTGGACTGGAGCGGACCACTTCCCCATAATCACGCTACCAGGAATGGAGAACCGGGTCATAGTCGCCCAGGCTATGACAAAGATGTTCGCCTGGGCAGGCATGAGGACGGGATGGGTCATCGCGGGACCCGAGCTCGCACCATATGTCCAGAGGGCACCGGGAGCGGGAGCCAGCTGGCCGATCCAGCGCGGATGCCTGGTAGGCCTACGTGACGGATACCAGTTCGTCCTAGACATGAGGAAGGAGTACGAGGAGCGCATCGATTACGCTGTCAAGCGCCTCAACGATATGCCCGGCGTAAAGTGCCCCAAGCCAGAGGGAGCCTTCTACCCATTCGCCGATGTCACGGGCACTGGAATGACCTGCACAGAGTTCGTTCAGGGGCTCCAGAAGGAGACCAAGGTCAGGGCCGTACCCGGTAGTGGCTATGGCAAGGGCGCGGGGTCAGGAAGCGTCAGATTCAGCATGATCAGGCCCCTGTGCACCACAACGATGCCCAGCTGGTTCGAGCACAAAGAGGGCATGATGCTTGAGGACGCCATGGACAGGATCGAGAAATTCGTCCTGAGCCACGCCTAACCCTCCCCTTTTTCAATCCATTTCTTATAGACCCATTTTATACGGCTAACCATGGGTGAGACAGCCCCCACAGATAAGGTTCTGCTTGATCTGAGGAAGGACTGGGTCGTTGTCCCTTACCTAGGGTTGATTCTGGTCGGCTTCGGGGCGTCCCTCTGGGAGGTAATCGTTTCGAGGCAGTTCCAGTTTGCCTGGACCTCCAATGTCATTGCCTCAATCCCCTTCCTGCTGCTCGGTGGCCTCATGAGGGGCCTAAGCAGGTCCACTCTGATGAACGCGGGGCTAGGCATGCTTGAGAGCTCACGGTTAAGGATCGTGGAGGACCAGAAACTCGTCACCACAGGAGTTTACAGGTACATACGACACCCCCTGTACCTCGGCGAGTTCTGCCGAAACATAGGGATACCCCTATTCTTCAACAGCTAAATGGGGCTAATCATAATACTGTTGGGAAACCTTTTCCTCCTCATCAGGATAGGGATCGAGGAGGAGATGCTGGTCGAGGAGTTCGGTGAAGAGTGCATCGAGTACAGAAAGAAGACGAAGAGGATCATCCCCTTCGTTTACTAGTACCTCAGGTCTTTGTCAACCATGTTGATGGGTTCCTTGCCTTCCCTTATCCTCAGAATGTTCTCCACCATGATCTTCAGTGAGGCATCCGATTGGCTGTCGCTTGACCCGATCTGGTGGGCGATGCATATGACGTTGTCCAGCTCCCAGTAAGGATACTCTGACGCAGGTTTATCGTCAACGTTCCACAGGGGGTCCCAGAAGTGGGGCTGCCACCACACATCTATGCCCGCACCGGCCAATTTACCGGATTTCAGGGCATCGTAGAGGGGCTTCTCCTGAATGATCATAGCTCGGGCGACGCTGACCACGTACGACCCCTCCTTCATGAGGCCCAGCTCGTGCTCCCCAACCATTCCCTCGGTGTCCGGTGTCAGCGGCACAGTTACAATGAGGAAGTCCGACTCACTCATCAGGTGGTCCAGCTCATCGACGCCTCCGAGCCAGTCAATCCCCAGCTCTTCCCTAAGCTCCTCGTTCCGCTCCCTCCTGAGACCCATGACCTTCATACCCATGGCCTTGAGCCTGGTGGCGACCTCTGTCCCAATCGCTCCCATGCCCAGGACTCCAGCAGTCTTGCCCATCAATAGGATGCCCCTGGTGCTCTCCCGCCCCGTCTGGAAGCTGAGATGCCTTGGAACAATCCTCTTGGCAAGCGCCCACACTAGAGAGACTGCCCCCTCCGCCAGTGGAACCGGGTTTGATCCGCTTGTGTTAGCCATGTATGTGTGCTCCTTGAGCACATCGAACGGCATGTCATGGAGCAGTTTGAGCTTGGGGGCGCTCTCGGCCACCACCGGGCTGAGCCTTGTGCTCACTATGACCTCGACGTCCTTCGCAAGCTCCACCAGCTCCTCGTCGGTGCCTGTCTCCGGGTAAACAACCTCGATATCTTCGGGGAGGCGCTCCTTGATCCTCTGGGCCAGCCCCTTGTAGACGACTAGAACCTTCATGCACCCATATACACGTTTACCCGTTTTAGTGCTTACGTCCCGCTGGATAGCTTACCTTTTTTATTCAGTGCCCATACGTATCCAGAGGTCATCAAGATGGTCAGCAAGGCTACACAGAAGATGCACGACATCGGCTACGTGCCCCAGAGGGAGACATGGACGCCTATCGATGAGGCCCTCTACGGCGTGGACACATTGTTCAGGCTCCCCAAGGAGAGGACCGACGAGCTACGGTTCAACGCCATCAAACACGCCTTCAACTACTGGTACGAAGAGAGCAAGTGGTACCACATGTACTGTAACGAGTTCGATTTCTCTCCGTCGAGCCTCAAGACATACGATGACCTGGACAAGCTTCCGTTGATATCCCACAGGTTCTTCAAGGCGTACCTCGAGGGGCAGGAGTTCGTCAAC
>RCNB010001342.1_pt1 | contig 15548 bp, 13 predicted proteins | sample 2041321 | NCBI WGS metagenome assembly RCNB01 (sample SAMN09708232, study PRJNA481090) | Marine sediment metagenome, whole genome shotgun sequencing project. | reverse complement strand
AGAAGGGATAATACACGGGAGGTTGAACGATGATTTTATCTCCTATGTTTGAAAATGTTTGAACCATCATGTTAATAGCAGGAACTATCCCTGGACTATATACAACCCATTTAGGATCAATCTTCCATTGATGTCTTCGGTTCATCCATCCAGTTACTGCATCTAAATATTTAGGAGTATTATGCCAATTATATCCGTAAACACACCCTTCTGCTTCCCTTTTAATTGCATCTACCACGGGTTTTGGACATTCATAATCCATATCTGCAACCCAGAGTGGTAATAGATCATCATCGTCTTTTTCAAAGAATTTTTGGAGTGCTCCTTTACTCCATTTAAGTGAAAATGAATCTCTACGATCAATAAATCTATTAAAATTATATTTCATTTTTATCTTAAACTCGGATACATAATTAATAATATATAGTATTCAAAAGTACATAAGAATATAATAGATTCAAGGTGATAATTATTGAATAAAGTTGCGATTGTGGGAGTTGGACACACTAAATTTGGAAAACTCCAAGATAAAGGCTTAATGGATTTATTAAGTGATGCCTCGTTAGAAGCAATTCAGGATTCAAATACCAGTGATAAGAACTTTGATTCTGTTTATGTTGGTGCTATGAGTCCTTCTGCTTTTAATAATTTATCTGGGGTGGCAAGTGCTTTAGTAGATAAAATTGGATTAATCCCTGCAGCAGCAGATCATATCAAAAATGGACCTGCCAGTGGTGGATCTGCCGTAAAAGCAGGATTTCAAGCGATTGCATCAGGGATGAGCGACTTAGTCTTGGTTGTAGGAGGAGAAAAAATGACTCATATAAGAACTCCCGGATATATCACCTCAAATGTGGCAACATTAACACACCCGGAAGCTGAAAGACGACACGGTGCCTCACTTCCTTCATTTGCAGGATTACTAACGAGAGCATATCTCGAGAAATACGATGCAAAACTTGATTGGATTTCCGATATCGCAATTAAGAACCATAAGAATGGCGCTTTAAACACAAATGCTCACTTTCAGAGAACTATTGAAAGCTTCATGGATAGTGCCATAAAAAAAGGAAAAGGAACTTGGGAAAATGTACACGATTTCCTAAACGACGATAAGACAAATCCGATAATTGCCGATCCACTGAGGTTATTTCATGTTTGCCCAATTTCGGATGGTGCTGCTGCTTTAGTTTTATGTAACGCTGAAAAAGCAAAAGAATATTGTGACACCCCGGTGTTAATTTCCGGTATAGGACAAGCAACTGATACTCAAATAGTATTTGAACGTGAAGATATTACTACTCTTAAAGCTTTAAGAATATGCTCAGAACAAGCATATAGGATGGCGAAAAAAACGCCGAACGATATCGATGTAGCAGAATTGCACGATGCATTCGAAATTTTAGAAGCAGTTCAATCAGAGGATATAGGATTTTTCAAAAAAGGTGAAGGCGCAAAAGCAGCTAACGAGGGTTTGACAGAAATTGGTGGAAAAATCCCTATAAATCCTTCCGGAGGTCTAAAAGCAAGAGGTCATCCTCTTGGAGCTACTGGAGTTGCTCAAGTTGTAGAATTAGTGTGGCAATTAAGAGGAAAAGCTGGTAAAAGACAAGTTGACGGAGCTGAAACGGGAATTACATGTAACTTTGGAGGATTTGGAAATAATATTGTCTCAATTTTAGTGGAGAGGATGTAATTTAAAAGAAGAAAAGAGGGATCATAAACTGTCTAATATAGTTTTATTTTGTTCAAAATCTTTCAAGATTCCCTCAAATCGGGTTTCCATATATTCCTTCCAATTTGATCCCGTTTCAGTAAATATATAAAAAATATTCTTTTTGATGCACTCAAATATGACATCACCTGCTTGATCGGGAGATGTTCCTTCTTCGTACATTTTTACGTATGCTTTTACAATTTCTTCAGATTTTGGATAGCGTTTTATAAACCTTTCTGCGCTTGTTTCATAATCTGGACCACACAATTCTGCTGGTCGATTTCTCTCGCAATCAGTAATTTTAGTGTTTACAATCCCGGGGCAAACGACCGAAACACCAATCTTACTTTTCGTTTGGGTAAAACTTGTACGCAAGCTCTCAGAAAGTGCTACTACTCCGTGTTTGGTAACACTATAAATTCCATTTGCAGCTTCTCCCGTTATTAATCCCGACATAGAAGCAGTATTAACTATATGGCATTCATTATCTTGCTGCTGCATTATAGGAATAAAAGTTTGAATCCCATGTATTACACCCCATAAATTAACTCCTATAACCCATTTCCAATCAGTTAAAGTACAATCCCAAAGAAATCCTCCCATGCCCACTCCTGCGTTATTGCATAAAAGATGAATTTCTCCAAATGTATCAATCGTTAATCGCGCTAAATTTTCAATATCCTTAGACTTGGAAACATCAGTTATTACAGATATTACATCTATCCCCGATTTTTTTAACTCTTCTTCAGTTTTATCTAGAAATTTTCTCTCGATATCTGCCAATACAATTTTCATGCCTTCTTTGGCAGCCCTCCTGGCTAATCCGCGTCCGATTCCACTTGCAGCTCCTGTAATTACTGCCACTTTTTCTTTAAATTCTTTCATTGTTAGTTGAATTCTTTTTATTTAATAATAAAATTTTAGTTAAATCTCTATTAATAGTTATCAAATGATTCAAGCTAAGTAAATAAATTTAAGTACTTCTTATTAAAAACTTTGATTTAAATAATCTTCTCTCCTAAGAATTGTTTTAAAAGAAATATATCACGTTTGAAAACTAGAACGATTGTAAACAGATCAGTTATTCCTAGCTTTCTAACTCTGCTATTTCTGCTTTAAAGAGGTTCGCAATCATAAGCCAATTTCTTTTTGTTTCTAAATCTGATCTACTCTTCTCTGCGTATTTAATTCCTGATTCCAATTTTTCGAGAGCCAACTTAAGCATACCAAGTTCTTTATAACATATCCCTAACTTGATGTGTGTTTGGAACGTATACCATTCGTCTGAGCTAATTTCGATGGCTTTGAGAAACTCATTCTTCGCATTTTCGTAATCTTGGAAGGACATTAACATTTCACCGTATGTATCGTGATAAATGCTGTTATCAGGGTCTTGTTCAATTAGCTTTTGAATTATTTCTACCGCTTCCTCTTTTCGGTTTAAATATTGTAACCAATAAGCTTTGTAAGTGAGAAGTTCTGCATCTTCCGAGTATTTTTCGAGCAATTTATTAATAATCTTAAGCCCTTCTTCTACATTTCTCTTCTCTTTAAGGATATATGCAACTTTAATCTTGATGTTCTTCTCTTCGTCGGGGAATATTTCAAGCATTTCATCAAATAATGTGAGTAATTCATCGTATTTGTTAAAATAAATTAATACCCGCTCTTTTGCTACATAGGTGTCAAACTGGTCAGGATTTAAGCTAATGGCGTTATTTACTTCTCTGATATTCTTGTCGTAATTTGTGAATTCTTGAACTAAAGATTTACTCGAACTATAGGCTTGTACTTCGTGCCAAATTAAACCCTTTAACTTGTCATACGTGTCAATTAATTTTTTCTCTTTTTCAACTTTATAGGCTAAGTAAGCAATATAACTCGGTAAGAAATTCTTTAAAGAAGAACGCTGACCTTCATTAAAGAGTGAACCGCAAACCTCGTCTAATATAGCGTCTATTGTAGATTCTAAAGTTATTGAATAGGTCTTCTCTTTATCTTCTTCGTACAGCTTATTTAAATAAGTGAATTTTGTTATATGTTCTTCGACTACAGCGTTCAACATCGTTTCAAGCTTTTCATTAGCTTGGAAAAAATATAATTCGTCAATTTTTCCCTCCAATTTGAAGAATTTAGAAGGAAATATCTTTTTCTCAACAATTTGTAGAACGTGAAACTCTAGAACTACCAATTCCAATCCATATTTCTTAGCAAATTTCTCCGTCGAAATAAAGATGGGATATTGTGATGGATGGTTTATAGATAGATATAGAAGTATTTTAAAGAAATCTTCTTCACTCTCTAAAGATTGCTTGATTCTTTCGTAGGGTAATCTTAAAAGATTATTAAGAAATCGAAATCTAGTTTCATCTTCACTTATTTTATATTTTTTAAAGAACTTTAGTGTTTTTTTAGTAACTTCCTTGATTCGTTTGCTTTCTTCTTCCAAAATCGATTGACGGTCTAAATCATAATCCCTCAGCATTTCGGAATATTCGGCTTTACCCAATTGAGTAATTCTATACTCTTTATTTTCTTTCTTGACAAACACATCTTCAATTAAGGAATTCATATTTTTAGATAAGGAAGAATTATTAATTGAAAGAGGTTCATTTAGAAAATCAGCCCATTTACAGAATGTATTGTTGTAAACCATCCATAGTATCCAATGATCGTAATTCCTTTTCCACAAAATTGCTTTCGGGGGGTAATTTAACTTCCTTTTTTGTCTCGTGGCTTGTGATAGCTCATAAAATCTGTCTTGCCCTTTGGTTGTTATCGTATATTGATTAAATTCTTTCTTTTCAATTAACTCTCTTAACAAAAGCTTTTTCAGATAAATTGATAAAGTAGAAGGTTTGATCATTTCTTTTAAATTAGACCATGTACATACTTCGTTGTTATTGAGCATCCAGAGTATAACTAATTCAAAGTTGATTTTTCCAAAGATAGGTTCAATAACCTCTTTAGGTGGGTAATTAATTGGAGAGGACATAACTTAGGATCATCTAACTTATAAATATTCTATCTAAGATATAAAAGGTAACCAGTTTATTTATACATTACGGTCCAAAAGAAATATGGAACTCCAATTATAATTATATAGTGTAAACATTTTGTAAACTTAAATCTCTGTTTTAATTATTGAACTTGAAAAAAGGTTTAATACTAAATCTTTAAATTGAAAAAAAGCCTAGCATTATATTAAGAAATGTTTCATGTGATCCTAGAAGGCTAACAATGAGTGAAGTAAACAAAAAATTTAGGTTTAAAATCACTGTTATTGGAGATGGAGCAGTAGGTAAGTCATCTCTCATTCAAAAGTTCACAAATGGTATTTTCAATAAGGATTACATGAAAACGATCGGCGCTCAATTTTCTGCATTTGATAAAAAAATTAATGGAGACAAAATCAAGTTACTTTTTTGGGACATTGCTGGTCAAGACGATTTTAATTTTCTAAGACCCACATTTTTTAGAAATAGCGTTGCTGCAATTATTGTGTATACACTTGAAGAGAATGAATTTGGTGAAGAGAGCTTCAAACACCTTCAAAATTGGGACAACGATATTAAAAAATATTGCGGAGATATTCCTGTGGTAATTTTTGGAAATAAAGTGGATTTGATAGATGAGAAAAAGTTAGATACTTCAGCTATCGAAAAACTTGTTGAAGAAAAGAACTACTTGGGATACTTCATTACTTCAGCAAAAACGGGACATGGGGTAATTGACGCATTTAATGCGATTATTGACAAGCTATATAATAAATATAAAAACATGACTGTTTAACTGAACATCTTTATTAAAATTCATTAATTAATTTTCTAAGTAATCAGGGACGAAGTCAAAAAATTCTTCTATTAACGCTCTCGCCTTTTTAAATCTACTAACTTCATACAGTCCGTCAAATTGAGACTTAAAGTTATCAATAAACTGAGAATTGAACTTTTTAAGTCCATAACGTAAAGATTTTGATGATTTTGTAGTAACCAAAACAGAAGCAACTGGATAGTTCTTATTGTGTTGAATTAATAGGACTGCTCGATCCATCTTGATTTCCCGTACTTCTCCTTTCTTTAGTAATTCATCTAAAATGCTACCCACTGCTTGGAGTACCATACTAAAAACATTCTCGTCTACAGCGCTCAATTTTGCCCAATCGTGTTTAAATAATCCGATACCAGCATTCGTTTCAACAACTAAAAGTCTATAAGCTTTAAAGGGAAGGATATAAATGATTTTAGGTTCTTTCCATATCACTATAATTGTGAATAACGCTCCTAAGCTATGAGTTATAAAGCCAAATGAATTGAATATTTTAATAAAAGTTCCTAAAAAGTACAGTGTTGCCGTTATAAATGAAAATAGAATACTACCAAACAATAAAAAATTAACAAGCTGCTTTAATTCCCTAGGAGCTCTTTTCCAAGTGAGGTAACTCCAACTGAAATAGGTAATTACATAATAAAAGAGGAAAATGATCTGAGTAAATCGAAGTGCGCCAACAATATGGATGCCATAGCCAGGTATAATTAGCATGCCTCCAGGCGTAAAAGTTAAGTATAGCAGTATTATCTCAATTAGAAGCACAATCGTGATCCTAATTGAACTCACGCGTTCTTTTTTAATGAGGTCTATGAATATAAATAGACAGGGAACGCCGATTATTTGTGGTATTATCGCAAGAGCCATTAGTAGGGGTGAATAATAAAGATGGGAGGCTGCGTCTAATCCCCAAAAAAAAGATTGTAATAACCAATTTGCCGAAAATAAATATACTAATCGATTTTTTCTTTTTTTTGCGTACGAAAATGAAAGCAAAAATCCAATAATGTTTAACACACCTGCGGCTGATGCGGATGTTACTAATAAGATATTATCAAAACTAATCATTTTCACCTCTTTTCAAATAATTATTTGTTTATTTTATCTCACTTTTATAGCTTGGGACAAAATCGAATACTCGTTCAACTATGTCTAAACACGCGTTGAAATCACTATCATTTCGTGAACTTTTTAAATTTTTTTGAAACTGTGCATTACATTCTTCGCTAAATCTCTTTAATCCATATCTTAGCGATTTTGACGATTTTGAAGCAATTAAAACAGATGCAAAAGAATTCTCTTTGTTATGGTTAATAAGAAGGACTGCCCGATCCATTTGTATTTCTTGGACATCACCCTTTTTTAAAATATCGTCTAAAACACTACCAATAGCTTGGATCATCATCGTAAAGATATTTTCTTCAACTTCTCCTGCTTTTGCCCAATCGTATTTAAATAATGCCACGCTTGCGACCGTGTCAACTATTAAAATTCGATAAGCCTTAAAAGGTAAGATATAGATAATTCTGGGATCTTTTAAGATAACCAAAATAGTGATGAAAGCTCCAATCCCATTAATAAAGAACCCTATACCATTAAATATTTTTATAAAACTCCCAATTGCATACATTACCCCTGTTACAATTGAAAAAAGAGTGCTTCCAAATAACAAAAAACTTGTCAATCGCTTTAAATCAGCGGGAGCCTTCCTCCAAGTATGAAAGCTCCATAAAAAATAAAAAGTCATGAAATAAAAGATGTAAATAATTTGAGCAATACGGAGTATACCTTTGTTATGAATTCCATATCCAGGAATGATTTCCCAATTATTGGGTACATAAAAAGTAATAATAAAAACTAAAGCTTCGATAATCATAAGTATTGAAAATTTAATTGGACTAACGTGCTCTTTTCTGCTAAGTTCGATAAAAATGATAATACACGGAACTCCTATCAATTGTGGAACAATCGCTGAGGCCATTAGTGGTATTGAGTAAAAATAATGAGCTGCAGCATCTATAAACCAAAAAACAGCATACATTAACCACATTGCGGAAAATAAGAAAATAAGCCGATTTTTTCTTCGGAACGCATAAATGAAAGTAATTATACCTCCAATTGCTACTAATGTCCCCGTTATTAAGGTAGATAATACGAGCAGTAAATTTTCGATACTCATAATAAATTTTTTTTTATATTTTTTGGCGCTTTACTATTCATTGTTCTTAAGGGAAGAACTTTACGAGGATTTCATACATAACTGATCTCTAATTAAATAAATATTGTTTTATTCCTATTTAAAAGATTATTCATTATTGTTAATATTTCTTTTAAAAATGTCGCAAATCATTAAAAAATTTCAATGAATATAATCAGAAAAAGATATAAAATGTATGTTTTGGGTTATTTTTTATTTAACTAAAAAACCACACTATTCAATTAATAGTAATCAATCCAGCCTTAATCCAAGACTCCAATTGAAGTTCATTTTTATAAACTAAATATGTACTGCTAGTGATAGCATAGTAACGAATATGAAAAGAATAAGTGAGTATATTATGTATGCTCTACATACTGAAAATGAAGTAGTCAAAATTTGGCTACCACTTCTAAGGGCGAGGTTAATAAGGGTTGAGGGCGAAGTTAACTCTATTAATTTTACACGCTTGTTTTTTTCTATTCGTGCCAATTAGAATGTGAATTGAATTTTTTTATTTTCTTGCTTAATATTTCTAAATAATGTCATATTATATGTCATTAAGTTTATCGAAATTATAAATTACAGCTGAGTTTAGTGAATACTGAAGAGAATATCATTTGGCACAAATGTAGAAATTGTGGCTTATTGCAACATAACACTCATATAAGATGTTTGAAATGTAGGAGCGATGATTTTGAGAATATTGAAGCTTCAGGTACATGCAAACTGCTCACTTATACCATCCTAAAAGCACCCCCCGCTGAATTTCGAGACAAAGCCTCGTATGCTCTTGGAGTTGTGGAATTTGAAAATGGCGTAAAAGGACTCGGCCAAATCACAACTCAAAATAATTTACAAACCGGAATGACATTAAAACCAATTTATCGAAAAATTTGCGAAAACTTAGACGGAAAGGAAGTATATTCTTATGTGTTTGAACCAATTTAATTAGGTTATTAGAAATTAGGAGGAAATAGAATGTTTACAGATGAAGAACTTGATAAAATTGAAAATAATAGGAAAGAGTGGGAAGAACAAATCTTAAATAAGTTCACTGAAAGAGGAGAGAGGAAAGATAGCTACGAATCTCCTTCTGGAATTCCTTTGAAACCTGTATATGGACCTGAAGATATCCAGAATATTAATTATTTAGAGGATCTTGGATTTCCTGGAACCCCTCCTTTTACGAGGGGAGTGTATCCAAATATGTACCGTGGTCGTATCTGGACTATGCGACAATACGGGGGTTTTGCAGACGCTACTAAAACAAATGAAAGATTTAAATATTTAATATCGCAAGGCCAAAAAGGTCTTTCAATTGCATTCGATTTACCAACCCAGATGGGATACAACAGCAATCATAATATTTGTTTAGGGGAAGTAGGAAGAGTTGGCGTAACAGTTAATTCTTTGAGAGATTTTGAACATGTATTCAAGGGAATTCCTTTGGATAAAGTTTCAACCAGTATGACTATAAATGCTCCTACTTCGGTTTTATTAGCAATGTATATTGCCGTAGGTGAGAAACAAGGAGTAAACCCTGACCAATTGACTGGTACTGTTCAAAATGACATTCTAAAAGAATATGTTGCAAGGGGGACGTATATTTTTCCTCCAAAACCTTCTTTAAGATTAGTAGCTGATGTAATTGAATTTTGTTCAAAAAATTTACCTCGTTTTAATACAATTAGTATCAGTGGGTATCACATGCGCGAGGCAGGGTGCAACGCTATTCATGAAATTGCGTTCACATTAGCGGATGGTATCGCCTATGTTGAAGAAGTCCTTAATAGAGGTGTGGACATTGATGATTTTGCAACACGATTATCCTTCTTTTTTACTACTCATAACAACTTTTTTGAAGAAATAGCTAAGTTGAGAGCAGCTAGAAAGCTTTGGGCAAGGATTATGAAAGAACGGTTTCATGCTAAGAATCCAAATTCTTTAAGATTGAGATTCCACACGCAAACGGCTGGAGTTACTCTTACAGCTCAACAACCTAACGTTAACATTGTAAGGGTAGCTCTTCAAGCTCTTGCGGCAATATTAGGTGGGACGCAATCACTACATACTTGTGGTGCGGATGAAGCTTTAGCTATTCCAACGGAAGATTCTGTAAGATTATCGTTACGAACTCAACAAGTACTAGCGTATGAATCGGGGGTCACTGACGTTGTAGACCCTCTCGGAGGATCGTATTACATCGAGTATCTTACTTCACAGCTGGAAAAAAAAGCCTTAGAATATATTGAAAGAATAGATAAGATGGGTGGCATAACTAAAGCGATTGAAACGGCTTTTATTCAACGAGAAATTCAAAATAATGCTTACAACGACCAAATAAAAATTGAAAATGGTATCAACAGTATCATTGGTGTAAACAAATATTGTACTGATGAAGAATGTAAAATTGATACATTTAAACATGATAAAGGTGAAGAAGAACGGATTATTAAGAATTTAACCAAGCTAAAAACCGAACGAAACGAAGAATCTGTTAAAGCAATATTAGCGAAATTAAAACAAGTTGCATTAAGTAGTGAAAATATTATGCCGGTAATGATCGAAACGGTTAAAAAATACGCTACAATTCAAGAAATTTGTGATGTGTTAAGAGAAGTTTTTGGAGAATATGATAGTCCTCAAGTCTTTTGAGTTTTTTTCAAAAAATATTCTGATATTTTTGGTAATAAGGGAATAACCTCCATAGGATCTCCAAAAATCGGAACTTTATTTGCTGCTAATATTTTTGAAACACGCCTTCTTTCTTCAAGAGTGTGCGTTCGTTGAATTATAGGTATTAGTGGTTTATTGTATTTATGCCCAAGGCATAAGGTTTCGATAATAATTTCTTCAAAATTTTGTATTGGAGTAAAGAAATATCTCGAGTCAAAATAATAGCTCGGTAAATCCATCACTAAACAATCTATCTTTTTATCGGATAAAGCGATGTCTATGATCTTTTTTATGCTATCCCCCTGAAATAACTGAGCGGCAGCGTCTAAAGGGTTCCTTGAACTTGTTCCGCGTATAAAAAATTGCTCATCCAATTTTTTCTGAACTTCAGGACTGAAGTTCGGTATATTTAATCCCGCTTCTTCTAATAAGTCTACTAGTACAACCCCATATCCACCGCTAATACTAAATACTGCAATGTTCTCAATCTTTTTAATTCCGTAACAATCGATGAGATGCGCAATATGAAGTAATTGCTCCAAAGAATCAACTTCCATTATAGGATTTTGTTTAAAAACTGATTTCCATATTTTAGTATTACCTGCAATTGATGCTGTATGTGTTCTTACTGCCCTAGATCCTATTTCCGTTTTTCCACCTTTTAATAAAACAATTGGCTTTGTTGTTCTTGCAATTGCACTCATTAAATCACGTCCTCGTCCCTTTTTTACCCCCTCAATATAACATAGGATAATATCAGTTTCTGGGTCGCTGTCAAAAAATGAAATAAGGTCAACAGCATCTAAATCAGTCCCATTTCCAAATGAAAATACTTTAGAAAAATGAAATCCTAATTCCTTTGCCGTATAAATAGCAATATTACAAATACCACCCGACTGAGCAACGAATCCAATGTTTCCAGGTTCTTCAGGAAATTTATCTCTCCATTGTATTCCCATTTTCGGATAAAAGAGCCCCATTCCATTAGGCCCTAAAAATCTAACGACATTATTTGCTCGCTTTAGCAATTCTAACTCTAATTCGATACCTTCCTTTGTTCCTGCATCAGAAAATTCAGCTGTGAAAATACTTACTAACTTAACTTTCTTTACAACGCAGTCGTCAATAATATCTAAGATTTTGTTCTTAGGCACTGTTATGAATGCAAAATCAACCTCTCCGGGAATATCTTTAACTGACGGATAAATATTTTCAGAGGGAAAGTCAGAGATTTCTTTGATTGAAGGATTTACAGCGTATATCGGACCTTTAAATGTAGCAAAATGGTTTCTTAAGAAGAAGAAATTTCTTTTTTTGGAGGTTCCAATTACAGCCATGGATTTAATGTCGTTAATGAAAGTCAGTTTCTTTACGTTTAAGTTAGAAGACTTAGAAGGCGTCATTAAAAGTATAAAATTAAGCATGAATTTAATAGTTTATAAACCAATATGATGTAAAAATGTTAATTTTTAAAAAAGAGTAAAAAAGTTATTCAATAGAGTGGTTTAAATCTCTTATTAAAATTTAGACGTCCCAATAATATGGAAGGATGGAAAGAACAACTTAATTACGATCCATTGGTTCCTCTTATTTCGAGTAAAAATAAGGCAATTTTATATTTCACTAAACGAGATATTCTAGAAAAAGAAGTCGAACCACCCGAAACATTATGGAATTTACCCCCAGTAATCAAGATTATTAATCAACAACAGGAAAATGGGTGTTGGAGATATCCTGCTTGGAAAAAAAAGTTAAATGAGCCAGAAAATTATAATCTTCTTGAAACATACAGGCAATTAGGGTTTCTCGTTGAAAAATATGGTTTTACAAGAGAACATAATGCAATTGAAAGAGCTGTGGAATATATTTTTTCTTGCCAAACTGATGAAGGAGATATTCGGGGATTTTATGGCACTCAATTCAGCCCTAATTATACCGCAGCAATAACTGAATTATTAATAAAAGCAGGATATGGTAATGATAAACGCATCAAAAAGATTCTTGAATGGTTATTATCCATACGCCAAGAAGATGGGGGATGGGCTATCGCAATGAGGACGAATAACGCTAAATATTTAGATGTCGTTAATAGTCTTATTACATACGAACCGAATAAGAAAAAGCCATTTTCTCATATGGTGACAGGAATAATACTACGTGCATTCGCTGCTCATCCTAACTATTGTAATAAGAAAGCTGTAAAAGTGGCGGGTGAACTTTTAACTACACGCTTCTTTAAACCTGATAAATACGCTGATCGCAGAGGTGTGGAATATTGGACAAAAGTCTCGTTCCCATTTTGGTGGACTGACATTGTATCTTCACTTGATTCTCTCTCCTATCTTGGTTTCACTATCTCTCATCCGCAAATAAAATTAGCACTTGAGACATTGAGAGATAAACAATCAGAGAGCGGAATGTGGGACTTGACATTATTAAAAACTAAAGATCAAAATCTTTCTTTATGGATCAATTTGGCAATCTGTCGAATATTTAAGCGATTTTATGCTTGATTACGCTAAGTCATTAATCTACTTTTTCTGTCATATAAGGTTTTAAGGCTTTAATCGCTATTGCGTAAAGAGGTATTACACTTAATTCGATAAATATTGAAATTACGAAAGGAGCAAATGGGGCTATACTATCATACGCAAATCCTCCTATTATAGGGCCCAATACCGCACCGAGTAAGCTCAACCACTGAGCTGCTCCAAAAACCTTACCACGATGAATTTTAGATATACGACTAAGGATATTCTGTAAAATCAAGTTACCTCCCCACGCAAAGGTTGAATCAAAGAGTAAAAGTAGACCAAACATATAACCCGTTGTAGAATTAATTATTAACCAAGTTACGAAGGCACCTAAGCTGCTTACAAAAACCATCCCTAATACAGGATTAATTTTGTCAGCTATCTTACCTAATTTAGGTGCTAACAACAGAGAGATAATTTGACTTGGGAAATAAATTATCATTACAAGAGTTGGATCTACAACTTCTAATTCTTCGATTAAATATACTTGAAAGTAAGGAAACGCTATCGATTGATTAATGTTGCTAGTCATAAAAGCAAGCACTAAAACGCTGAATCCGACGAAGAATCCTATTGTTAAATTATTTCTTGACTTCAAAGGAGTCTCAGATATGACTGGTTCCTTGGAGACTATGCTTGGTTCAACCGAAGATGGAAATAAATTAAATATATGCTTATCAAATGTTAATTTTTCGTCCACTTTCAAATTAAATACAATTCCTCCAAAAATGTTTGATGCGGCGAATATTAATAAAGGACTGTAAACCAAAAATAGATTCTCCGGAACAAATGAATTCGCGAGCCAAAATATTATAAAACTTATGATGGATCCAACAGCGTTTCCTTTTCCGATCATTCCTGCACGCTTTCCGAAAGCGAATGAGCGATTATCTTTATTTGATTTCTCCGAAATTAATGTATCTAAAGGTGTCCAAAAAAAACCAACAAAAAAACCTAAAACGAACATACCTGCAGTAAATAAAACGAAAGAGGAAAAGAGGATTCCTATATACATAAGAATATAACAAGCACCACGCCCAAAACTTCCAATCAAGATTAACAATTTCTTTGAAACGCGGTCAGTCAAATAACCTACAATCGGCGCACTAAGCAACCCCCCGATCATTTGTATAGAAAAAGCAACACCTAATTCCGTTTTTGAAACTCCTAATAATTGAACTGTGACATAAGGGATTAAAAATGAAAAGAAGAAGAAACCCATACTATTCCAAAAGATAATTCTTATCATAGGGATAAAATCTGGAGTCAATTTTACAGTATTATCATCCTCTTGTGCATTTAACCCAAAATCATCTAATTTTTGCTCATTAGGGTTGTTAATCACATCAGAACGATTTTTAACATCTGTATTTTTTGACAGTTAATAACACACCTTTAGCACAATTATATTAGAAAAAGAGCCATATCCTATATACTTCATCATTTCAGCACAAATGAGTGTTTTATATCCAAATGGAATAAACTTTATTTTGGAGAAATACTAATCTTATTACAATTCGATTTTTAGAAAAAAAAAAGTGAAAATTCAAATGTTAACTTCAGAACACATTAAAGAAATCTTAAAAGATTATACAATAAATCTTAGATTTCATGCCCGTGGAGGACAAGGAGGCGTAACTGCTTCAAATCTCTGCGTGGAAGCTTTCTATGGTTACGGTGTGTGCCAACCTAAATTTGGTGCAGAACGAATGGGGAGTCCGACTGAAAGCTATGTTCGACTTTCTGCGAACGCAGATCTAGTAAGATCAAACGAACAAGTATATGGACCTCATTTCGTTTCCGTTTTAGACCCTTCTTTATTAACAGAAATAGATGTGACGGCTGGTATCCCAAAAGGAGGCTGGCTAATTGTCAATACAGAGATGGATCAATTAACAGTTCAAGATGCTGTTAAACGTAAGGATATAAATATTGCAACAATTGATGCAACTCGAATCGCTCTTGATGTTTTAGGTAGAAATATTACAAACACCATTATATTGGGAGCCTTAATTCGTATATCTCATCTTTTTACTCTTGAAGAATTATCTAATGCGATAATGAAGCGATTTAAAGGAGAAGTTGCTGGAAAAAATGTTCAGGCGATTAAACAAGCAATTGAAGAGACGTGCGTTTATGACTTGGGAATCGAGCCAGATTTCACTGTTGACAGTAAAGTACCGTGGCAACAGGTATCTCTAGGATTACCCGGATACAAAGATTTAGATAAAGCTGGTGTTTGGTATTGCGATGAAGATGTAATCCCTGTTGGAAGCGATCAAGTAAATACTGGGTCGTGGGGTGAATGGGAAATACTATGGGACGAAGAAACATGCACTAATTGTGCGCAATGCTGGTTTATTTGCCCTGATTTTGCCACTCTTAGAAAATTAGGCGATGACGGTAAATACCAAATGGCTGGGATCGATGTGTTTCATTGTAAAGCATGTCAAAATTGTCTTAACATATGTCCCGTTCAAGCCATAACTAAACGAGCAAAACAAGGTCCTGCTGCTTGTGCATCACCAGAAGAAGGAGGTAATTAAAATGTCAATAGAACCAATGAAATTATTTTTTAAGGAGATTAAAGAAC
>RCNB010001339.1_pt1 | contig 15556 bp, 12 predicted proteins | sample 2041321 | NCBI WGS metagenome assembly RCNB01 (sample SAMN09708232, study PRJNA481090) | Marine sediment metagenome, whole genome shotgun sequencing project. | reverse complement strand
CCCACACGCCGCGACGATCGGAGCAAGACAGATGCTGACTTTATCCCCGACACCCCCCGTGGAGTGCTTGTCCACCTTGGGGAGGTCGATCTGGTCGAGGCTCAGCACTTTGCCGCTGTCGCGCATCGCTAGCGTCATGGCGACCGTCTCCTCGAAGCTCATGCCTCGAAAAAAGACGGCCATCGCGAGCGCGCTCATCTGATAGTCCGCCACGGAGCCGTCCATGAAGCCGGCGATCAGATCTTGAATCTCCTGCGCATCGAGTGACCCACCCTCACGTTTCCGAGCGATGAGCTCAGGGACGGCGAGAGGTTGTCGCTTCTTCCGCGCCATCACTTACGTCGTGCGCGCCGCGGCCTCTTTCGGGGCTCGGCGCTCCGTTCTTCAGAGCTCGAGCGGCGCTTCTTCTTGGCCGCGCCCTGCTTGTTGGCCGCGCTCTGCGTCTTGCCCGAACCCTGCCTCTTGCCCGAACCCTGCTTTTTACCCGAACCTTGCCTCTTGGCTGCGCCGGGCCGTTCCCGAGCATCTCCAGCCCTCTTGGACCCGCCGGCTCTTCTTCTTTGCGGTTGCGTTGGCGCTTCGGCCTGCTCATGCGCCTGTAGTGAGCCCACGACATTACGAGCCTGGACATTCGCGTCCTCGATCCGGACGGTGACCGGATCGTTCATCGTGAAGATCTTCGAGGTGCGAATCCCGATCAGACGGATGCCCAAGTCATCCGGCTCGTACGTGTCTTCGAGTTGCTCGAACGGCAGCAAGACACTCACGAACGGATCCAGAACTTGCACAAAGATCCCGAAAGGCGCGAACCCAGAGATTCGCCCCTCGAACTCGTCACCGATATGCCTCTGCATATAGATCGTTCGGTAGACGTCCATCACATCGCGCTCCGCGATCATGGCTCTCCGCTCCGCTTCGCTCGCCTGTGCAGCGAAGCGCTGAAGCCGCGGTCGCAATGAAGCCGCGTCGATGCTCTCTTCCCGAATCATGCTCCGAAGCACGCGGTGAACGAGCAGGTCCGGGTAGCGCCGAATCGGAGATGTGAAATGCAGATAGTCCTTCGCAGCGAGTGCGAAGTGCCCCGTGGTTGGGTCGGTGTCGTAGATCGCTTGCTGCATCGCACGGAGGAGCAAGTACCGAAGCAGCGAGGCCTCGTTCGTGCCTTCAATCTGGCCAAGGAACTTGCTGAGCTGCTTGGGCGTGGCGGCCGATTCCTCCTCGAGGTCATAGCCGAAGGACTTCGCGACCTGACAGAACATCGAGATGCGGTCGGGATCCGGCTTTCCGTGTACCCGAAAGACGCCCGGTGCGGCGTGCCGTTTGAGATGTGCCGCCACCGTCTCGTTGGTGACCAGCATCATGTCTTCGACGATGCGATAGGCCTGCCGGATGCCCGGGTCCTTGCGTGATTGAACGATCTCTTTCGGCTCGCCGCGGTCGTCGAGCACGATCTTGCCTTCCGGAAGGTCGAAATCCAGCGATCCGCGCTTCATGCGTCGCGCCCGCAGTCGCTGGGAGAGGTCGAGCAGGATCTCCAGAGTTGGGATTCGTTTTTCGGCCGACGGTTGGCGTGGACCATCGTCCGTGAGTCCCAAGGCTTTGGCGACGCCCTCGTAGTACAGCTTCCCGTGGGACCGCATCACGGCTTCGAAGATGCGATGCGAGCTCACGTGCCCCTTGTCATCGATGTGCATCTCGACGGCCATGCACAGACGGTCGCGGTCGGGTACGAGCGAGGCGAGATTGGTCGACAGCTCGGGTGGCAGCATCGGGATCGCACGGTCGGGAAGGTAGACGCTCGTCCCGCGGCTGATCGCCTCGCGATCCATCGCGCTGCCTTTGGTGACGTAATGCGACACATCCGCGATCGCGACGATCAGACGGAATCCGTCGCCCTTGCGCTCCACCCAGATCGCGTCGTCGTGGTCGCGTGCGGTTTCCGGATCGATCGTGACGAGGTCGACGTCGCGCAGATCCTCTCGCTTCTTCACCTCATCCCGGTCCACTCGGGCTGGGAGCGCTGCGGCTTCTGCCTCTACGTCGTCAGGAAACACCTCTCGAATGCCGTCGCGGATCTTGATCTTCTCGACCTCGATTCGCGCGACCCCTTGTGCACCCAGGACCTCCAAGACGCGAACTTCGGGACGGTCTTCGCGACGCTGAGGAAACGTGACGATCTCCGCGAGGACGACATCGTCCTTTTTGACGTTCTGCGGAACTTTGCCTACGACTCGCATCGGCGCGCGCAGACGCTCATCATCGGGCTCAAAGCTCATCCCCCGGCCGCGCGGATGGAGGGTGCCGGTGACGTTCTTCAGACGCCTCTCGACGATTCCGACGATATGTCCGTCGCGGCCTTTCGGGGATGGGCGAGCCCGAAGCTGAACCGTGTCTCCGTGCAGAGAAGGCCCGATGGCATCCGGCGGAATGAAGACGTCCGAGCCACCGTCGTAGACGTTGACGAACCCGTACCCCTGTCGGGTCATGGTCAGCTTGCCTTCGATGGCCGGCGTGAGGGCTGGGGACGCGTCTTCGCGCTGTGCCTCCTGGGCTTTTCGGCCGCGCCCTCGCGTCGTCTTGGCTTGCTCACGGCCACGCTTGGGATTCTTCGATCCCGCCGTCGCCCGGAATCGCAGCCCCGGCATCTCGCTGACGAGGTTGTCGTCGGCCATTACCAGTAGGCGCCGGACAAGCTCGTCTTTGGCGCTGCGCGGAACGTCTAGGCGTCCGCAGAGCTCGCCCACGTGCATCGCACGCGGGCCATGTGCCTGCAGTGCCTGCAGGATCTCTTCTTTGTCAGGAATATCTGTTTTCATGTTGTCTATCGCAGGGCGTGAACCCCGCCGTCGTCGGACCCGAAATAGAGGGTGCCGTCCGATCCGATCTCGACTGTCGAGTCGACATCCTGGCCGACGTTGTATCGCCAGAGCACAGAACCTCGAGGGTCGATGCAGTAGAGGAAGTTATCTTGTGAGCCCACGTAGATGCGACCATCCGCATCGATTCGAGCTGAGGCTCGTACTCGGCCCCCGGTGGCCACCTTCCAAAGAAGGGCGCCTGAGGGGCTTATGGCATAGACCTTCCCGTCATACGAGCCGACGACAATTGTGCCATTTCTGGCGATCGCCGGGGTCGCTCGGACCTCCGAACCTGTCTTGAATCGCCAGCCAACCGCGCCTGTCGCGTCGACCTGGACGATTTCGCCGCGCCCGGTCCCTACGTAGATCTGACCGTCATCCCCGACTGAGGCGGCTCCTTCGATCGCACCGCCCAGCGCCACCTCCCAGGCAAGTGAGCCGTCGGGCCGAAGCGCGATGAGCGTCCCCTCGGTGGTCCCGATGATCACGAGGTGCGCGGGGTGAATCACCGGTGCGGTTCGCACGTGGTCGGCCGTTGGCTTGTGCCAGTGCAAGCGTCCGAGCAGGTCTACGGCGTAGGCGCCGTTGGCGACCACATAGATTCGGCCGTCAGGACCCAGCGTGGCCGAGGCGTCGACGGCGTCGTGCAAGGGAAGCTTCCACCTTGGTTGTCCCTGAAGCGAAAGTGAAACTAGCTCTTTCTGATTCGTGCCGAAGATAATCGAGGAACCGGTGATCAGCGCGCTCGGATAGATCTTCTGCCCGGCAGAGTATCGCCACTTCAACGAGCCGTCCGGGTTCAACGCGACGAACTGACCATCGAGGGACCCGACGTACACCGTGCCGTCGTGCCCGACGATTGGGGAAGCGAACACCCGGGCTCCCGTCTGGTAGGTCCACGCCTGGGCGGGGGTGGTCGAGGGGCCGCGGTTCTCGCTTCGTCCGGTGTGCGCCGCATCGCCCATGAAGCCGTTGGCGCTTCGCGGGACTGCGCTCGACTGGTCGCCGGCTCCGGTGGCGGGAGGCAAGGCGAGCTCGGTCAGCACCTCTTCAACAAACCGGCATTTGCCTTCGTGGCAAATTCGATCGGCCCGGCACTCCGAATCTGACAGGCAGGGGGTGGACGGACGTGACCGGGCGCCACTACAGGCATTGACTACCAATAGAAGGACAGCGGCCAACAAAAGTGTCGGAATCTGGCGCAAGGCGTCGGGACTATAGCATCGCCGATCGGTGGGTCATCCTTCTGGAGTTCAGGGGCAACCGCCGCCGCCGCTTATCTGGATATTGTACGTCGGGAGGAGGCTCGACGGTGTCGTGCTCGCCTGGTCGGGCACGCCGACTCCATCGGGACCGCCCGAGTCGACCGCCATCGTGCACCGCAGGGCGACCGAAAGACCGGAGGCGTTGACCTTGATCTCGTTAGGCGTGGGCGGCGCGTTGAACACTGCGGCGGGCAGGTTGTAGGTGTCATCCGGCGTGCAGTCGCTGCTCGTCGGTACCGTCACGATGGCCTGGCACGGGTTGAATGTGCCTGCTGGGACGCAGTCCGTATTCGGCCGACTGCCAGGAACCGACGCCCCATAGTTGGCCGGGTTACACGCCGCGCCCCCGATCAGACACGTAGTCGGGATCCGAGGGTTGGTCAGCGTGACGCTGCCACCCGTGCCGCCGGCAACTGGGTGTCGCCGGTCGTACCACCCTCGGTTCCGCTCCCGCATGCAGCGGCGAGCGGCAAGAAGGCAAACGCGAACAGTTGTCCAAGTCGTATCGGTGTCATCCTTCGATCCTCGACTAACTCGGTCACGCGCGCGCAGACGCGCGGCGGGGCGATCACTCAACGGGCATGCGCCCCACACCTGGGCGGAGAGCGCTCCGCGAGACTGCCATAACTAAGGGACGAACTGGCCAGACAACCGTTCGGGTCCATCGGCTCGCAGCACCGATTGTGAGGCATCTGACACAGGCCTACCTTCACCGACTCGTCGGATCACGGCACGACGAAAGAGGCGCTACCAATTGAGAAGCCGGATCTCGCTTCCCTTTTGCACTGCGACTTGCCGCCCATCAGGACTGATCGCGATGCTCCGGAGCTCCCCCGGAACCGTGCTCCAGTCGGCGGGTCGTAACCAGAGCCCTGCGCCGCCGCCTCTCCAGTCACGCACGACGATGCCCTCCCGGTGCGGGATCACATACCGCGCCCCGTCTTCCGTGATGCGGGCACCGCGAATGGGCGCGGGCAAGGGGCTGCCGTTGTTCAAGTCGATGGGGGTTCCCGCTGGCTTGGCGAATGCGTTGAGCGGCACGACGCGCAGCAGATCCCCCGAAGCCGCCACCAAACCCTGTGGAGCCCAGCCTAGCACCGCCCAATCGAATACAGACGCTTGGCGATCGATCGGCCTCTTGCAGGGCGCCTTGCTCGAGCGTCGGTTGATCGGAACCCGATGTGTCTGCTTGCCACGGATGGGCCCCACCTCGGCTTCGAATCCGGCGCAGGTTTCCCTCACCGACCTGACCGCGAATCGACTATCTGGATCTCGGATTGGCGGCAGGACATCGGCCTCTGCGAGCCTGCTCTCGGCTCCGGTGCTCAACTGAATGGCGCGCGATGATCTCCCCGCGACGACGAGCGTGTCGGCGTCACGGAAATAGAGAGATGCGGGACTCAGCTCGCGCCCGACCGTGCGCCATGTCGCTGTCGTGCTCGCCTTGGCCCTGCGCCACGCGGCTTGCACCAGTTCGCGTTCCTCGGGAGTCGGTAGCGCGGCACTGTCTTCCCACCAGCGTTGCAACTCGAGGGCTTGGACGAAGTTACCGCGTCGGATCGCTGCTGCGGTGGCGACCGAGATCGCCCGCGCGGTCGCTGGGGACTGTTGGCATTGCAGACCATGCGTGCCCGAGAGCCCGATTCGGGCTGCACCGCTTTCGCGGCAGAGGGCAACGAACGCTTCGATGACCGTCAACGCGCCCTTCTTGGCTCTGGGAAGGTCGGAATCGAGCGACGCCCAAGCCGTGTCGGCGAGCTCACGGAGCGCGGCTTCAGGTTGCGAGCCATCTCTCGCGAAGCCGCCCGGCCTGTTGAGCCAAGCTAACGGGATCTGGGTCCCTCCAATGCGCACGTCGGCTATCACGTCGTCGTAGCCGTCGGCGTCCTGGTCTTCGACGCGTAGCGCCACTTCGATCGGCCCGGTGGAGCGCTCGTTGGGTGGCAGTACGGTGATCCGTTCACGAACGCGTGGCTGCGCTTCGATCGTGATGAGCCAAATGTTGGTGCGTGGTCCGGCCTCGCACCGGTGTTCGACGCGGACGGCAACCAGGGATGCGGAAAGCTGTCTAAGCTCGGCGGTCGGCTCTACGCAATCACTGGGAACGAGGAACGAATCGATTCGCCGTGCCGTCACGTCGAGCCCCCTCGGGTAGGCCGCTTGGAGGCGAACCTCCTGTGGGTCTGCCGACACGACCAGGACATCCATCGGCTCGCTTCCGTCGAGGTCGAGCTGGAGCGCGGACAGCGCGTAGCCCGCTTCCAAGACCAGGGTGGACTCCGCGACTGGAACCTCCACTTGATTCGGTCCGAACGCAGTTCCGACCGGCAGCTCGGTAGCACCTTCTTCGCCCGGGGCCTCCGGTTCGACCGTGGTTCCGGCGTCTTTCAGTCCGAAGGGAACCTGTTTGCGCCCTGAGCAGCCTGCGGCCAACGCGCCCGCCAAAAACACGACCAGCGCCAAAGCCCTGCGCTGCGATCGGCACACGTTCATTCGACTGAGGTAGCACGCGTCCGGCCGGGGAGCCTCAAAAGCGTCAATAGGGTCCCGGGACGCAAATCGTGTCTGTTGGGTCGATCGGGCAGGTAGCGATTTCCCCTCCGCACAGGTCCTCCGCGCCGAGACAGCGGAAGCCCAACTGGCAGTCTTCATCGAAGTTGCATGGCTCCAGACAGACCGAGGTGTCGTCGATTCCGCCGGCGATGCTCGAGGGATAGCAACTGCCCAAGCGACCGACCCAACCTCTTGGGCAGTCGGGCGAGAGGGCACCGCCGCGATCGCAGGCGAGGGTGCAGATGGCGTTGGAGTAGGTGAAGCCGGCGAAATCCAGACTCAGCTCCTCGCACAGCGAAGCCGTCGCGACGCAGTTCTCCACCGAGTAGCAGGTATCGTACACCGGCGTCTGATACTCGGTTGGACTCGAACAGCCGATGCTTGCCGAGAGCGCGAGCGCCCCGAGAACCAGCTCGACTGAATGGCGACACATGGGCTCAGTTTAGCCAGCGTGGCTCGTCGGCGCGACCGCCCTGGACTACATCGAACGAGCTTTTCTTTTTCTTGCGCCGTTTCGATGGGCGGCGGCGGCGTGGCGGACGTCGCAACCATTCGATGAAGCCCATGCCACCGCCAATCGCGCCGATGTCGGCGGCAAGGGCGACCGCGTCGCCGGAGGTGATGAACATCAACGCGCTCAACGCAAGAACGAGATAGATGATGTGCACCGGCTTCATCTCCATCACGCCGAAGAAGCTCATTCGCCCTTGGCCTCGATAGGACCACGCGAACGCCGCGATCGAACCGAGGAGAATCGCCTGCGCACCGTATAGAGCGGAGGGGGCCGGGACGAGCATTCCGACGATCAGCGCTAAGAACGCCGACGACAACGCGGCGGCGATGCAGAGTTGAATCGTACGCTTCTGCCCGAAGCGCTGCTCGAACGGCGCAAGCATCCACCACAGGAACACGAGCGAGATGAGCATGGAGAACACAGCCTGGGGGCCGGTAGGGAACGCCAGCACGTGCGTGCCCAGCTGCCAGGTGGTGTGCAGACCCGGGTTCGCCGTATTGAGCGCGAGAATCTCGAAGATCGGCACCCCCGCCCAGTTCTGAAGGATGATCTGGAAGATCCACGCGCTAAACAGCACGATCAGAAGCTTCTTTACGAACGGTGTCAGTGGGGGAAAGCGGAACACAGTCTTTGTCTCTAGTTACGGAGGGGCCGCTTCGCAAGGGATCAAGGTTGTGGGCAGACGACGCCGCCGTCCATCGTTTGGAAGTTCACGGTCCCGACGTCCAAGAGCAGTTGGGTGCCGCCGTCGATCGGAATGACCTCGGTGGTCACGATGGGCGAGCAGTCCACAATGAACTTGAGGTCGGTGGTTGCGCGCCATCGAGACTTGTATTCGTTGGTCGGTGGCTCGCCGAGAATCTCGCCGCCCCCGTTGCACCGGTTGCGAGTCACCAGCATGGTGTCGAGGTACGCGCCGCCATCGATGACCGTTGCATTGGGGTCGGCACACTTGAGTTGAAACTCCGAGGGCGCCCAGAACTGGCGCTCCGGGTCGTCGATGATGGCGAGCTCGACCAAGGCGATATTGCCGCAGGTCGCTTCGGTGGCATCCTCGCCGTCGACGAGCCAGCGTCCGCGAACCTGCACGTCGCAGCCGGACGGGTTGAAGCGCACGTCTTCGACGCAGCCTGCTGGTAGCGCGCCACCCGTCAGCGCCAACGCGAGCACGAAGCCTGTAACCCTCATCTGCCGGTAGACTATCGCGCGGTGAGGGCAAGGTCGAGGAGGAAGACAGACGCGCTAGCTAAACACTTCGTCGACTAAGAGCTGCTGCTCTAATCGATGTGAAGCGCCCGAACCCGTGGCGGGGCTCGCGCTTTCGGGGCGCGCGATGCAGCGAAGGGGCTGCTCGTTCCCGAGAATCTCCGGCAGACGCGCGCGCATGAAATACCAGGCCCCCATGTTCCACGGCTCCTCTTGCACCCAGACCAGGTCGACGTCCTTCGGGTAGGGCGCCAGTCGTTGTTGGAGCTCGCTCGCACGAAGCGGGTAGAGCTGTTCGACTCGGAGAATGCCGATGTCGTCGACTTCGTCTTTCTCTCGCCGTTCGAGAAGGTCGTAGTAGATTTTGCCGGTGCACATCACGAGGCGGCGTGACTTGCTGGGGTCGATCGTAGGTTCGTCAGGGATGATTCGTTGGAACGCACCCTCCGCCAGCTCGTCCATCGTGCTGATCGCTCTGCGGTGTCTAAGCAGGCTCTTGGGGCTCATGACGATCAGCGGCTTTCGCCACGGGCGTCGCACCTGACGTCGAAGGCAATGAAATAGCTGCGCGGGGGTCGTGAGGTTGACGACCTGCATGTTGTCTTCTGCGCAGAGGAGGAGGAACCGTTCGAGGCGAGCACTCGAGTGCTCCGGGCCTTGGCCCTCCATCCCGTGCGGAAGCAACATCACCAAGCCGCTCAAACGGTGCCATTTGTCTTCAGACGAGGAGATGAACTGGTCGATGATCACCTGCGCGGCGTTCACGAAGTCCCCGAACTGCGCTTCCCAGCAGACCAAGGCATCGGGCGAATCGAGCGAATAGCCCCACTCGAAGCCGACGACGCCGGCTTCCGACAGGGAGCTGTCGTAGATCTCCAAGTGGGCTTGATCGGGACTCAGATGGCCGAGCCGCGTGTACCGCCGGCCGGTCTTCGAGTCGAAGATCACAGCGTGGCGATGGCTGAAGGTGCCGCGTCGTACGTCCTGCCCCGTGAGGCGGCACCGGTCACCTTCCAGAAGGAGGCTTGCGAACGCCAAATTCTCCGCCGTGCCCCAGTCGACGCCTTCCCCCGTTTTCAGAACCTTGCGCTGCTTGTCGAGTACGAATCGTTCGATTCGTGGGTGAGGGGTAAACCAGTCGGGGTAACTGGTGAGCTTCTCGAGGGCGTCGTCGAGCCGGGCTCTTGGAAACCGCGTGTCCGCATCGGCGACGTCTAAGTCACTGCCGCCTCGATACGAGGTCCATAGTCCCTGCATGGACGCCGGGATCAAGTTGTAGTTGCCATTCTTTCGAGTGTCTTCGAGGGCGTTCTCGAGATCGTTCTGGCGACGCCCTTTGATCTCTTCGGCCTGCTCCACCGACACCTTTCCCGTCTTGACGAGGTGTTGGATGTACACCTCGCGAACCGTTTGTTTGCGGTCGATGGCGGCGTACATCTCCGGCTGCGTGAACCTGGGTTCGTCGCCCTCGTTGTGGCCGTATTTCCGGTAGCAGAAGAGATCGAGCACGACGTCGCCGTGAAATCGCTGCCGATACTCTGTCGCCAAGGTCACCGCCTGCGCGACAGCTTCCGGATCTTCGCCGTTCACATGGAACACCGGACAACGCAGCATGCGGGTGATGTCCGTGCAGTACGCGGTAGAGCGCGAGTCTTCTGGGTTGGTGGTGAACCCGATCTGGTTGTTGACGACGACGTGAACCGTTCCGCCCGTCTCGTATGCCTGTAGACGACTCAGATTCAGCGTTTCGGCGACCACCCCTTGGCCTACGAACGCCGCGTCGCCGTGGATCAACAAGGGCAACACGGTGACGCGATCCGTATCGGCCTTGCGATCTTGTTTGGCACGCACGCGGCCTTCCACGACTGGATTCACCCACTCGAGATGGCTCGGGTTGAACGCCAGTGTCATGTGGATGTTGTTGCCGCTCGCGGTCTTTCGATCGAGCGAGTAGCCGAGGTGGTACTTGACGTCGCCCCGGCCCACATACTTCTCCGGGTCATCGTCCTCGAAGCCGGCGAAGATCTGCCGAACGTTCATCTCCATGATGTTGACCATCACGTTGAGGCGTCCTCGATGTGCCATGCCGATGACGATTTCTTCGACGCCGAGCTCCGATGCCCGCTCCGTGAGGATATCCAGCATCGGGATGACGCTCTCCCCGCCTTCGAGTGAGAAACGCTTGGCCCCGGTGTACTTGGTGTGCAGGAACTGTTCGAAGATTTCGGCGTCGGTGAGCTTGGTAAGGATGCGAATCTGCTGTTCGCGACTGAGATCGATGTGGTTGCCCGTCAGCTCCATCCGTTCGCGGAGCCAATCGCGTGCTTCTCGGTTTTCGAGGAACGTGAACTCGACGCCGATGGTTCTCGCGTAGGTGTCCTTCAGTCGCTCGAGTACCGAGCGGAGAGGCTCGGTGGGCGGTCCAGCCAAGTTGCCGGTTGCGAAGATCGTCTCTGGATCGACATGCGCCAGACCGTAGCGCTTGAGCACGAACTCGTCGTCGGGAGGCCCCTTGTGCAGCCCCAGCGGGTCCAGGTCCGCGTAGAGGTGGCCGCGCACGCGGTATGCGTTGATCAACGCAGAGAGACGCGCCTGCAGTTCATTGGCGGCAAGCACTTCGGAGGACGGGGGGAATGAGGTTCGCTCTACAGGCAGGAGCGGGGCCAGCGTGTTCTCCGCGGACGGTGGCAGGAACACCGAGTCGCGTGCGCTGTGATCGTCGGTGCTCGTAGACGGCTCTGCCATCGGCGAGCCGTTGCCATCCGAGGGCAGGGGTGCCGGACTCAGCATTCCCGTTGCCGTGACGGGCGCCATGATCGCGCCTGCACTCGAGATCTGCGGCCAGTCCGTCGGAGTGAGGCTTTCGAAGTACACGCGCCACGCCTCAGCCACCGCAAGTGGGTTGTCCACCCACTTGAGAAACTGTTCCTCGACCAGTCCCTGGTTTACGCCGAAATCTGCGGTCATCTCCGATTCGTCGCTCCCAAAACCCCGGTCGCGGCAGAGCCTAACCCGTTCACTCCCGAGGTGCTAGCGACCGGGCTGGTCGCATCGAACAACTTGGCCCATCATGGTCCCGATGACCCGAATCTTCATCGTTCTCTCGGGGTTGCTCGGCTTCAGCGCCGTGGCTTTGGGCGCCTTCGGTGCGCACGGTTTGCGATCTCGATTAGAGGCGCTCCCCGATGGCGTGAAGCGACTCGACTGGTGGAACACGGCAGCCCACTACCACCTCACCCATGCGTTGGCGCTCGGACTCGTGGCGTGGTTGGTTCATCGAGGCGCGGGCACATCGGCGACACTCGCGGGTTGGTCGTTCGTGACTGGCGTCGCCCTTTTCAGTGGCAGCCTCTATCTGATGACGATCACGGGCCAGACCAAGCTGGGTGCGGTGACCCCGGTGGGGGGCCTGTTCTTTCTGATCGGTTGGGCCGCGGTGATGGTAGCGGGTTGGCGACTCGGCGCCGACAGCTAGCGTTGTTGCTGCTGCTGTTGAGCACGTATCTGCTCTTGTAGCTGCCTCATGACTTCGGGCGGAAGTTGCGGTTGCTGCCCGCCTCCAGGCGGCATGTTTGGCATGGCTGGCGGAGCCGCGGGTGCGGCTTCGGGCGTGGCGAATGCCCCCGCGTCAGGCTGTAGCCGGTTCGCGAGGTAGTCAGAGATCGCGTAGATCGTCGGGACACCTCGTCGCTGCAGGTAGCGTTCGCCGGCCTGTTCCGTACTGGCGCCGAGTTCGAGGACGATTGGTTCCGGAGTGTCCGTCAGCATCATCGTCACGGTCGCCTGAGGTTCGGTGAGCCCCGCCCTCGCGGCCGATGTCTCCTCAGTCGCAAAATCCGACGCCGTCAGTCGGGCGGCCGTCGACAAGCTTCCAGTCACCTGCTTGGGGTCGAAATCGCCCAGGGCTTTCTGACCTTCCAACGCGGTCCAGCCATCGGCTTCCCTTTGAAATTCGAAGGTTCCGTTGGGGCTCTCAAACCGAATGCTTTGCACGTCGCCTGGCTCGACCCTCACGACCATTCGATCTCGCCAGGCCTTGAGCTCTCGATCGAACGCGTAGCGCAGCGAACCACTGGCGCCGAAGACTTCGACCAGATCGTCTATCCGCAGCATCGTCACGCCGTCGCCGTACTTGCCGATGATGAGATGGGCGAGCGTGTCATCGCCGGCCTTCGCGAGCACCTGGACGGCGCTCGCATCGTCGACCTGTAGTTGCGCGTAGCTCTCGGGTTGGGTGGCCACGACTCGTGCGATGTGTAGATCCGAAAGTCGATCGAGCGCCGACTCGATGTTGTTCTTGTCCGCAATGGCGTTCACCGGTTCGGTCACACGCCAGACTCCGTCGACTTTGGATAGGACAACCGGCTCATTTTCCGGCCTAGTGACTTCGATCGAAGTGATGGCCTCTTTGTCGATCTCGATCGAGGGAGGCTCCGTTGAGCCGGTCGGGCGATTGTCCCTGCTATTCACCGCCCACACTGTCACGCCGAGGAGTACGAAGAACGCCACTCCGCCGATCGCGATACGGTTTTTTCGCCATTCCATTGCGAGCTTCCCCTTGCCTAGAGTTTGAGGGTTTTCTTCTTGTTCGAGCGTTGCCGCCACCGGAAAAGCCCGAACAACGCGACGAGAAACGGAATCCCCAGGGTGTTGACCCAGCGATACGCGCGCTTCTTCGCGTCCCAAGACTCGATCGCAGCCGTTCGCTCGTCGAGCGCTGATTCGACAGCGGCTTCGTCACCCTCTTCGGCGGCCGCGCGCGCCGTGTTTTCGGCGGCCAGCACCGAGTCCGGAACGGCGAGCGCTGGCTCTTCCACTGTCTTGGCGCGGATCGCGATCAAATCTGAATCTGCCGCCAGCCAGTCCACCGCGTTGAGGGCCAGCGCCAGCGCAGCATTCATCTGAACATCGCCCTGCTGAGACGGCGGAGGCATGAAGGCGTCTTCGAGGAATGTGCTCGTTCCAGAGACCAGCACCCTCACTTGGCCTTCCGCCACGGGTGGAGCCTGGATTGGGTTTGGAGTGTCCTCGTTCATCGGCGCCACATACGCGGAGGGCAGTTTGCCCTCGATCGCAATCATCAAGTTGAATGGGCCCGCGTCCGAGGTCATCTGCCAATCCCGCGGGTTGCGAGGCTCGAGGGAGATGGACGGACCGGATATCGTCCATGAGTCCTGGGACGAGTTCGCGAGCACCGTCAGCTCTACGTCGGGCGGTAGGTCAGTGGTTTCGAGCGGCGCGACGAACGGAAGCATTGGTGACGCCAGCCGGAACATGACGGGGTGCTGCAGCTGCGCCTCGGTGAGCTGGAGTACGGGGATTGGCGGGTAGGGTACCAGGACCTGCAGACCCATCGGCCCGCGCATCGGTGCGCGACTGCACTGCGCGTCGGCCACGATCTTCGGAGTGAGTCTAACGCCCCACGCGCTCAGCAGGCCCTCAATTCGCGAGTCCACCGGTCGCGCCGACGGCCCCGTTTGACCCGCGAGGTCGATGGCGAGAGCTCCGCCGAACACACCTAGTGAGCCGCCACGCATGACGAACTGATCGATACGTCGCAGCTCGTCCGTGCTGAAGGCTTCTTGCGGTCCGACGATCAGCAACGCGGCAAGCCCGGTGTCAATCTCTTGCGTCGCATCGACTTCGCGGACGTCGTAGAGCTTGAGAACGGACTTCAAGCTCGTCAGGCCTTGTTCGAGGGTAGGGCCTCCGTGCCCGCCTACGACGCCGATTGGCTTGCGGTCGCCGACCAACTCCTTGATCGCAGACGTGACGGTGTACTCGAGCCCGGTCGTGTCCTGAATGACGGGAATCGTCCGTGTCTTGTCCAGGTAGTGCAGGACCATGCCACGGTATCCTTCGACGACAGCGACCTGATCTTCCTCGATCTTTTGGTGGGCAACGGGCTGCACCCCATCCGCGCGAGCGGCCTGCTGCTTCTCATCGTCGTCAGGATTGACGAACGTGACGTCGATCTTGCCTTCTGACGCAGCGGCGTACTCCGAGAGAAGATCCCGCACCTGCCGCTCAGTGGCATTGAATGGCGGCGGCAGATTCTCAGTGAAATACGCGGTGATCTCCAGGCGATCGCTCAGGCTGGAGGCAAGCCGTTCCGAGCCGGGAGCCAAGGAGAACAGCCCATTCTGTGTGAGGTCGACACGCGGCGAAGGAAAGTACGCGGCGAGGACGTTGAGGAGGACCAAGATTCCGCCCGCAAATGCGAGGAAGAGCAATGATTCGGTGGCGGCGCGTTTTTGAACTTTGGATGACATCGTTCAGCTCCACCGCCGAGATTCCAGCGCCCGAAACGCCAGGGCCAATGCGAACGCAGTCACCGAGAAGAAAAAGAAGACGTCGCGCAGGTCGATAACCCCGCGCGCCATACTTTGAAAGTGATAGTCGAATGAAAGCCACTCGAGTGCCGAGGCTGCGTTAGTCGGAAGCAGTGCCAGGAACTTGTCGAGCACCCAGAAGAAGACACTCAGCGTCAATGCGACGAACAAGGCGATCAGTTGATTGTCGGTCCAACTCGATGCCATGAGGCCGATGGCGAGAACCGCCGAACCTTGAAGGAACAAGCCGAGGTAGCCGCTCCACACCGGGCCCCAGTCGAGATGGCCGAGTGTGGAGACGCTGATCGGATACGGGAGCGTTAGAAGGAGCAAGACGCCGAAGAGACCGACGACTCCGAGGAACTTGCCCAGGATCACCTGCGCCTCGGTGACCGGCATCGTGATGAGGAGCTCGATGGTTCCAGTTCGCTTCTCTTCGGCGAGGAGACCCATGGTCAGCGCCGGGAGTGAGAACACGAGGATGAGACCCAACCACCGGAACATTTCTCGAGTGCTCGCGCGTCCGTAGAGGAAGAAGGTGTTCCAGAAGAAGAAGCCCAAGGTCAGCATGACGATACAGATGACGATGTAGGCTACCGGCCCGTTGAAATAACTCCGGAACTGGCGGTCTGCGATGGTTAGGATCTGCTTCATGATGACGCCCCCGGGCCCGTCGTGAGCTCTCGAAAGATGTCTTCGAGGTTCTCGCCGTGCTGCTCGAGACCAAGCAGCACGAGGTTCGCGGACACCGCCGCTTGAAAGATATCGGCCCGCAGGTCTTGGTTGCCCTTCGGCACGACCTCTACCAGCACTTCGCCAGCCGAGGCG
>RCNB010001481.1_pt1 | contig 15565 bp, 13 predicted proteins | sample 2041321 | NCBI WGS metagenome assembly RCNB01 (sample SAMN09708232, study PRJNA481090) | Marine sediment metagenome, whole genome shotgun sequencing project. | reverse complement strand
TCTTTTTAAGTTGACTATCGCCCTGATCGTCAATGATGTGAATCACGCTATTGTTTGAATGCAAATCTATTCCACCATATAGTTTCATGCTTATCTCCTCCGCTACGCGGTTTAGTTTGTGTGGTTGGAACCACTTACCTTACCGCTAGCTCGGAGGGGATTTCTATATGATTATCAGGTCTTTCCAAATCACATTTCGATGCTTTTCACGTTCCGACTAATGGTTGTGTAATGCTTTCCAAAATGATCGCCTAGTTCTTGAAAAATTTTGACGGACTCGTTTAGGTTGCACACATAAGGACGTGCTGCATAGTTACATTAACAATTGAATTGTTATTTCAAAAAAAATAAGAATTATATTGAACCAATTGATACATAACCAACCTTACTTATACATATCACCTGCATAGATGCAGTGATCTTGGCTATTAATATTAATCAACATCTAACTTTAAGGTACATGGTTTTGAAAACTCTTACTCTCAAATCACTCGGTATGGTTATTTCCAGTTTGTTACTGGGCTTTTCATTTCAGGCACAGTCCGCTAATGGCGACATAGTCGCCAGTGGTAATTTTAAAGGTACCAATGGGCATGTGACTAAAGGCAGTATCATGGTTGTCGAAATGAATGGTGGTCATGTCATTAAGCTAGGTGAAAACTTTAGCCTTGATGGTGCGCCTGATCCTAGTGTGGCGTTTGTAGCGAGTGGACAGAAGCCAGTCATTGTTTCGGCGTTGAAATCAAAGAATGGTGCTCAGACTTATGTCGTTCCCGCTGATCTAGATCCATCAGACTATGACAAATTCTACATCTGTGATCAATATTCGGTTTCATTGGGTGAAACCAACTTAAAATAAGTCATTTAGGGTCAGCCCAGTTCGCGAGTCCGCCCAATAAAAAAAAGTTAATTGATGAAGTGCTTGAAAATGCCCTGCTCGATTTTTGGCAGCATGGCTATGAGGCCACCTGGCTTAAGAATTTAGCCTGCGTTACCTGATTCGGAAAGACCTAACGAACGCTTTCTCAAAATCTGAGACGCCAGTTCAACAATTTATTTGACGAAAATATTTTTATGACAATTCGCCAATATTTTAGCGTTTTTGTATTCGCTGTCCCTGTACTCATTTACGCACTAAGTTTAGCGGCACCTAACGCCCTTTGGTTGTTTGTTGTGGTAGTGCCTATCATTCTTTTGGGACTGTCAGACATGTTCCAAACAAAACAATCCATCAAACGCTTGTACCCAGTATTGGGCCGATTTCGTTACTTGCTTGAATCTTTCCGACCCGAAATCCAACAATATTTTGTCGAAAACGAAATCAATGGCAGCCCCATTCCGAGAGAATTTCGTTCGTTAGTGTATCAACGTGCTAAAGGCGCCAGAGACACTCGACCTTTCGGTACCATATTCGATGTAAATCGTGCGGGTTACGAATGGATAAACCATTCACTGCAACCTAAACATTTAACGGAATTTGCGCCTCGCATACAATTCGGTGGCGGCGCGTGTTCAAAGCCTTATATGGCATCTCCAATGAATATTTCTGCAATGAGTTATGGTGCATTGAGTAAAAATGCCATTAGGTCGTTAAACAAGGGCGCTAAAATCGGTGGGTTTTCTCACAATACCGGCGAGGGCAGCATGAGTCCTTATCACCTTGAACATGGTGGCGACATTGTTTGGCAAATTGGCACTGGCTATTTTGGCTGCCGTAATGACGAAGGTGGTTTCAACCCGCAAACCTTCAAGGACAATGCCTCTAAAGACGTGGTGAAGATGATAGAAATAAAACTGTCCCAAGGCGCCAAACCAGGACACGGCGGGATCTTACCTGCTGCTAAATTAACACAGGAAATTGCCACTATTCGCGATGTGCCAATGGGGCAGGATGTGGTCTCTCCGCGTTCTCGACACCTGTGGAATTGCTGAATTTTGTGCGTCAATTACGTGAATTATCCGGCGGTAAGCCCGTCGGCTTTAAATTATGTATCGGTCGTCGTGACGAATTTTTAGCCATCTGTAAAGCAATGCTTGAAACAGAGATCAAACCAGATTTCATTACCGTTGACGGTGGCGAAGGTGGCACAGGTGCCGCGCCCACCGAAATGACCAACTCAGTAGGCACACCCATCCGCGATGCACTAATATTCGTTAATAGTGCACTTATCGGTGTTGGTTTAAGGGATCAAATTCGCATTATCGCATCAGGAAAAATGTTTTCCTCGTTCCACATTCTGCGAGCCATCGCTCTGGGGGCTGATACCGTTAACTCTGCCCGAGGTATGATGCTGGCACTTGGTTGCATCCAGTCACGCACTTGTAATAGTGACCACTGCCCTACAGGCATTGCTACACAAAACCCGTCACGCACTAAAGCGATAGTAGTAACGGATAAGGCTCAAAGGGTAGCGAATTTCCATCATGAAACGGTTAAAAACCTGGTAGAGCTTATTGGTGCTGCAGGCTTAAATACAATTGAAGATCTTCGTCCTGAACAAATTAACCGCCGAGTTCAAGGGACAGAGGTTAAAAACTACGCGCAGTTATACCCACAACTTTCTTCAGCTTGTCTTTTGGACTCCAAGACAATCCCAGAAGACTGGAAATACGATTGGGATAATGCCCGAGCCAGTAGCTGGTAAATAAACACCGAAACCAAAAAATAGTCGCTAAAGAGGTGTATTTTGATAGCGACTATTTTGATTACCAGTAACGGAGAAAGTCAGGTAGGTTAGTCCCCGTAAGCCACCGAGGGTAGCCAAGTCACCAGCGATGGAAACGCAAACACTAGACCAAGACCAATCAGTTGCAAGAAGATAAACGGTACAACACCCCGGTAAATCTCAGTCAGCTTAATTTCCGGTGGGCATACACCTTTCAGATAGAACAACGCAAAACCAACCGGTGGTGTCAGGAACGAGGTTTGTAAAGTCACTGCAACCAGCAATGCAAACCACACCAGGTTCGGGTTATCCACTACCCCGTAACCTTCGACACTCAGTTCCAGCGCGCCAACAACCGGCCCGAGCAGTGGCAACATGATCAAACTTATTTCAATCCAGTCGAGGAAAAAACCTAGTATGAAAATAAACAACAGTACCACCACGATCAATCCGTAAGGTCCGAGACCCAAACCATGCAATGCCGATTCGATCAGCTCGTCACCGCCACACTCACGTAGTATCAAAGCAAACACGGTAGCACCTACGAATATCGCAAAGATGTAGGCCGAGGTATTCATGGTGTTGATCACCACCTCCTTTAACACCGACCAACTCATGCGCTTGTAAGCAATCGCTAACACAATCGCCCCCAAGGCACCAATTCCCGAGGCTTCGGTAACCGTCGCAATGCCCATAAAAATAGAACCCAATACCGATAGAATCAATAATGCCGGCGGTAGGATATCGAGCATCACCCGTAACACATCTGCCAAGCCGATTTCCTTATGATCCGCAGCCAACGGAGCATTTTCAGGATAAATACGACCATAAATATAGATGTAAGTGACATACAAAAGGCCGAGTATCAAACCCGGAAATACCGCGCCCATGAACAGGTCACCAACCGCGACTCCCAGCTGATCGCCCATGATAACTAGCATGATCGAAGGTGGAATCAGGATGCCAAGACAACCGGACGCAGCAATCGTACCCAGCGCCAATGGTTTATAATAATTCTGCTTCATCATCACCGGTAGTGACATAACGCCCAGTAATACCACCGATGCGCCGATAATACCGGTCGATGCCGCGAGAATAATACCAATTAGGGTCACAGTAATCGCGAGACCACCTTTAACATTACCAAACAACTTCTGCATAGAATGCATCATGCGTTCAGCCACGCCGGATTTATCTAGCATTAAACCCATGAATATAAACATCGGCAATGCGACCAGCACCCAGTTATCCATCACGCCGAAAATACGGCCCGTGAGTAGTCCCAGCGTATTGTAATCCAGACCAGTAAGCGTCCATCCCATACTGTCAGTCCAATAGGCGATGCCCGCAAACCCGATACCCACTCCTGAGAGTACCCAGGCCACTGGAAAACCGCTGAACAATAGCGCGATGAACGTGACAAACATCCCGATAACTAAATAATTTTCCGGTTCAAGACCCATCACTATTGACCTCTGACTTAGTACCAGAATCGATCACTTTCACTTGAAATAGCTTCTGCATCAGGGATACCCTGCCCGATACATTTTCGATCGGTTCTTCACCATAATTTAGCAACAGTAAAACCTCCTGAATCAAACGGGCTAGCCCGGCAATAAACATCAAAACCATGGTCATCGGGACCACCGATTTAATAATCCATCGATAAGGTAAGCCAGTAGGATTTTGAGACGACTCATTGATTTTAAATGAATCAACCGCCCAACTGAGACTGTGGTCGAACACAATCCACAAAAATGGAAACAGTAAAAATAATATACCGAGCACTTCGATGATGTGTTGCTTTCGAGGTGACAGATTCATATGAACAATGTCGACCCGGATATGGGAATCGTTGGTTATGCAGTAGGCCATCCCAAACATAAAGGCCACCGCATAAAGGTGCCACATTAATTCTTCGATTGGCACCAAACCGCGGTTAAACCCGTAGCGCAGTACAACCTGTAAAAGGATCACTAAAATTAATACGAAATTTAACCAGGCGGTCACCCCTGCGACACGCCTGACAATCCCGTTAAGGAATTTGACGATCGGAATCTCGACCTTGGAATTACTATAGGATGCTGCGGACATGCTGCTCCTCCCCCGTTTTTAATATAAGGAATCGCTGATCAATTCACTAACTTATCAGCGATTCCAACGCAAAGTGGTGGACTAGCCACCACTTTCAGTTTGCAGCGTTACTCTGCAATCCGCTTAGTTCCTGGACGTGGTAGGAAAGCCCATTCATTCCATAATCTGTAGCCAGAGCGGAATTCAGACAGGTTGTCGTAAATTTCCTTGAAGCCTGGATCCTTAGCGCTTTCTTCAACTACAACTTCTTCCCACTTGGTGCGGAATTGGTTAAGCATCTCAGGCGACCAGTAACGATTTTCGACACCACGTTCGATGTTCGCTTTCATTGCCGGGAACTGGATCGCTTCACCCAACGCAAGACCATCTAACATCGCCGCCTTACAACCCATTTCAACAATTGTTTGCTGTGACTTATCCATGCCTTTCCAAGTATCTTTATTGATAATCAGTTCAAACATGGTGGCAGGCTGATGCCAACCGGGGAAGTAGTTGTATTTCAGGATTTTGTAGAAGCCGAGCAGTTTATCGATCGCCGGCATAGAGAATTCGGTTGCATCGATAGCGCCCTTCTCCAGTGCTGGAAAGATTTCCTTGGAAGGTAATAGTGAGGTCGAAACACCCATTTTTTCCATGACCAATGCACCCAGACCGAAAAAACGCATACGTAATCCTTCTAAATCTTCTGGTTTATCGATGGGTTTGGAAAACCAGCCCGACGTTTCCGGTGCGATGATAGAACAAGGAATTGAATGAATATTGTAACCGGCTTTGTCATACAGTGACTGCCACATCGTACGGCCATCACCATAATAGATCCAGGCGAGGAATTCAGGTGCATCCGGGCCGAAGGGAACTGCCGAAAAAATCGCACCCTTTTGTCCCAATAAACCGGTGTTATAGCCCGGCGTGGTCCAGCCAGCATTGACCTGACCTTTCGAAACTGATTCAAGCATTTCTTTTGGCGGGACTAACTTGCCTGGCTCATATATTTTCAACCTAACCGAACCACCCGATGCTTCATTCACCTGTTCGGCCAGCCAGGTCGGCGTCGAGCCCAAACCGGTTAAATGGGTGCCAAACCAGACCGGGACTTTTAACAATACTCTTTTCGCCGCATGCACCGACGGTGCAGCTGTCATCAGGGTTAAAGCAGCGACGCTGCTCATAATTAGTACAAACTTTTTCATCTCTATTTCCTCACAGTGGTTGTTTTAGTTCTAGTTACTTAATTAACGGATAAACCATTTGGTCCGCTAGACTTATCGACGAACCCCTCTCCACAGGATAGGTCTCGACTAGCGCGATCCACCGATACGTTTATCTTGTTTAATTGGTTAGTGATTCATAACTTTGCGCCTCGTCAACTCAACGTCATAGCGTTTAGAAGTAGTGCCCAGTCGGTTACAGATAAACATTTACTTCCTTACCCTTTTGGGTCGCTAGCTTCAGCGCCACCGAAGCCACTGCTAAATCCTGCAAACCAACACCGGTGCCATCGAAAAGCGTAATTTCGTCATCTGAGGTTCTTCCTGCATGTACTTTATTAATCACATCGCCGATCGGCGTAATGTCTGATGCAGTGATAGTGCCTTTTGAGATCGCATGTTGCGCCTCGCCAATCGAAATAGACTGCGCAATTTCATCGGTAAACAGAGTAGCATCGGTAACCAGTGCGGCATCGACTTCCTGCTTGCCCTTGGTGTCAGTGCCCATGCAAGCCAAATGCGTTCCCGGCTTGATCCATGCCTTCATCAGTAATGGCTCAAAGGCTGAGGTGATCGTGATAATCACATCCGCCTCAGCACCAAGCTGTTCTCGACTCACCGATTCAAACGGCAAGCCAACTGACTCAGCAACGGCCTTGAGTCCAGACAACATTTCCGGGCGGTGATTCCAGGCAACCACTTTTTCAAACTGCCGTGTCTTAACCGCGGCGCGTAATTGATAGGCTGACTGATGCCCCGCACCAACCATGCCCAATACTTTAGAATCTTGTCGTGCGAGATGACTAATGGAAACAGCCGACGAAGCCGCGGTGCGGATTGCAGTAAGGTAGTTACCACCGACCAATGCTTTCAAAGTACCGTTATCAGGGTCAAATAATAGAATTGTTGACTGATGGTTAGTCATTCCTTTGGCCGAGTTACCTGGCCAGTAACCACCCGACTTAACACCGAGAGTCAAGGCAGACCGATCGAATCCTGACTTAAATCCATAAAGTGCATCGGCATGACCGATGGCTTCGCGAACCACCGGAAAGTTATAGGCATCTCTTTTAGCCATGGCAGCAAAAACTTGCTCGATTGCGTCAAACGCAGATTCAGTATCGATGACTTCTTCACAAACCGCTTCTGACACCATTTGCACAATCGCATTAGAACCGCTATCTGAGGATGGACTGTTCATAATATTTCTCCAGCTTTTGGGTTGACCGCGTCGGCCCAATTAAGGCCTGACGCAGTTCTCGCTTATGGAAGGAATTTAGTAAGCTCGACCACGCGCGCTGACTGGCCAAACCGACTCGACCTTGCCATTGCGCACACCGACATACCAGTCGTGGACATTACAAGTCGGGTCACAATGACCAGGCACTAATTTCAATTTTTCATTGATTTTCAAAACACCATCCGGATCGCTGATCACGCCATGTTCGTCAGAACATTTAATGTATTCAACGTCCGACCGACCGAAGATATACGGTAGCCCGCTGTCTACCGATTGCGCTTTTAATCCGGCATCACAGATCGCCTTATCAGCTTTGGTATGGCTCATCACCGATGTCAGAATGAACAAGGCGTTTACAAATTCAGAAATGCTCTCACCACTCTCGTCATCAATTCTCTGATAGTCGGCATCCATGAAAGCGTAAGAACCACATTGCAGTTCGTTGAATACGCCAGAACTACCTTCGAAATAATAACTACCGGTGCCACCGCCACCGACGATATCGCAATCCAGCCCTTCGGCCTTAAGCATGTCGATAGTAACTTTCACCATGTCAATCGCGATTCCGGTTTTTGCTTTACGCTCTTCGAAGCTTTTCAAGTGTTGCATCGCACCTTGGTAGGCTTGTATTCCTGCAAACTTGAGACCTTCCGCGGCATCAACTGCTTTAGCGATATCAACTACCGGCTGACCGGCAACCACGCCACAACGACCCGCGCCGCAATCAATTTCGACCAGTACTTCGATCTGAGTATCGTGCTTCGTCGCCGCAGCCGACAAGTCCGCCACGTTGTCGAGATCATCAATACAGCAAATCGTTCTAGCGCCCAACTTGGGGATACGCGCCAAACGGTCAATCTTCAATGGGTCACGAACCTGGTTCGAAACCAGAACGTCCTTCACCCCACCACGGGCAAAAACTTCGGCTTCACTGACTTTTTGACAACACACACCGCAGGCATTGCCTTTTTCGATTTGATACAGCGCGACGTCGACCGACTTATGCATTTTCCCGTGCACACGGTGACGAACACCCGACTTTTCGCAGAAGGCTCTCATGACTTCGATGTTACACTCGAACGCGTCGAGATCGACCACTAAACTAGGTGTCTGAATATCCGTCTCATCCATGCCCACAACCGCAGGAATGTCAAAGCCAACTTCATACTCATCGAAATTCATATTTGCACTCATTTTAATTCTCCAATATTTAAAATAATGTATGGTTGATTAATTTATTGCCTAAACCTTATTTGTTGAACTTCATTATTTAAACCAAGGCAGACTGTCTAAATCGACATTGCCACCCGTAATAACAACGCCGACTCTTTTACCCTCAAACAAGGCTCGATTTTTAATAATTGTCGCCAGAGGCACCGCACAACTAGGTTCTATAACGATCTTCATACGTTTCCAAGTCAATTTCATCGCATCAATAATTTCTTGCTCGGTGGCGGTTAACACATCGGTCACATGGTTACTGACGAAGTGCCAGGTTAGTTCCTTCAAAGGCACCTTAAGACCATCCGCAACGGTTTCTGGTGCGTCATCGGCAATGATGTGGCCAGCTCGAAATGAACGCGCTGCATCATCAGCATTTAACGGTTCTGCCGCATAGATCTTCATTTTCGGGGCGATATTCGACAGGGTTAAGCAGGTGCCAGAAATCATCCCGCCACCGCCAATCGGCGCGATTACAGAGTCCAGATTATCGACCTGCTCGAGTAATTCCCGCGAACAGGTCGCTTGGCCTGCAATCACGCGTGGGTCGTTATAAGGATGAACAAATTCGGCACCCGTTTCGGCCACTACCTTGGCGAAGGTTTCCTCACGTGAGCTGGTCGAAGGATCACACTCGACGATGATTCCGCCGTATCCTATTACTGCGTCTTTCTTCGCCTGTGGCGCTGTGCGGGGCATCACCACGGTGACTGGAATACCACGACGACCTGCCGCATATGATAACGACAATGCATGGTTACCAGAAGAATGGGTGGCAACACCTTTCGCCGCCTTTTCATCACTCAAACCAAAAACGGCATTGGAGGCACCACGCACTTTGAAAGCGCCAGCCTTTTGGAAATTTTCACATTTGAAAAACAGCTCAGCACCCGTTATCTCATTCATAAACGTCGAGGTTAAAATGGGTGTCCGATGAATATAAGGCTTGATCCGCTCATGTGCGGCAATCACATCATCGAAGTCGGGAATGATCAATGGTTTAGTATCAGTGTTGTTCATGATTAACCTCAGGCGCTGTTTGCATTGGCAGTTATTCGGAAATATTCCTGTGCTACCGCTACCCCGCTACCAAGTTTGATCGGATAGTCGAGGTCAGCCATCGCCATCTCAATCGTAGCTAGACCCGAAAGTACCATCACATCGGTGAGTGCACCGAGATGGCCGATACGAAATGCCTTGGTATTCATTTCACCCAGTCCAATGCCGAATGACACGTTATAGGTATCGAAAGCGTGCTCGGTTAATTCATTGCTATCGAATCCCTCGGGCACATAAATAGCACTAACCGTGTCGGAATACAGATCGGGCGAATGCGCACAGAGGGTTAAACCCCAGGCACTTACGGCTTGACGTACGCCCTCGGCCAAACGGTGATGGCGGGCATAAACATTGTCTAAGCCTTCTTCAAAAATCATATTCAGGCTTTCACGCAAACCGTAGATGAGTTGCAACGGTGGGGTATATGGAAAGCCACCACTAGCATTAGCATTCATCATATCGCGGAAGTCGAAGTAGGTGCGCGATAGCTTCGCAGCCTCCATCATCGATAGGGCTTTTTGACTCACGCCAAGAATCGCCATGCCGGTCGTTAGCATAAAGCCTTTTTGCGAACCGGAGACGGCAATATCGACACCCCATTCATCCATCTCGAAAGGCATCGACCCAAGCGAGCTGACGCAATCGACCAAAAGTAAGGCTGGATGGGAACTCGCGTTCATGGCGCGACGAACACCCGCTATGTCACTAAGGACACCTGTCGCTGTTTCATTGTGGGTGACTAAAACTGCCTTAATGTCGTGACTGTTGTCTTCGGCTAAGGCCGCTTCAAACAAATCTGCCGGGGCGCCACTACCCCACGCACATTCGATGATTTGAACCTCGAGACCATGACGTTGGCACAGGTCAATCCAGCGGTGGGAAAACATGCCGTAACGAGCAATCAGTACCTTGTCACCGGGTGATAGCGTATTTGTAATCGCAGCCTCCCAACCGCCCGTGCCACTGGCCGGGAAGATGATGACTTTACCATCGGTGGTTTTAAATATTTTTTTACAATCTTGCAAAACTGGCGCTAGCGTCTTTACAAAATTAGGCGCGCGGTGGTCCCGAGTTTGGACCTGCATTGCATTACGTAAACGATCAGGGATATTGGTTGGCCCGGGTATAAAGACTGGGTTCAGATCAAACATCATTTAGCTCCAATTAAAGGGGTTATAAAGTCTAGTTGCTCTATTTGTGAGCTAGACTATAGCAATGTTTAATTTTTCGCAATATAGCATTGATTTCACAATATGAAATTCTCTTTTTTTCATTCATACCTATCCGAAACGATTGTTTTTGATAATTTTCATATTATGAAATAACAAACAATCCCGTCTGAACCCACCTAAATAGACTGAGAAGAAGTTTGAACACCACGAGCCGCGTCGCTACCAAACGCGCTCAGGGTCGAACAATTCGATCCAATGCACCACCGAAACATTCGAAGCGGCTTGCAAATGCGTCTGACAACCCACGTTCGCAGTTGCGATCAAACTGGGTTTTTGTTGCTGCAAAGCTGTCAGCTTTTTGGCTCGCAATCGCTTGGATAAATTGGCCTGCAAGATCGAATAGGTGCCGGCGGAGCCACAGCAACTATGCGCGTCTTTCACCGCAGTCAATTCGAACCCAACCGCCTCTAATAACTCTTCGGTTTTACCCAATAGCTTCTGGCCATGCTGCAAGGTACAGGGTGCGTGAAACGCAATGCGTTTCGGTGCATCGCTGCCGATTTGAACCAAATCCTGCGGTGACAGAATTTCACATAAGTCACGACACAGTGATGAAACTTTTACCGCTTTTTCGGCATAATCGGCATCAGCACGAAGATGGTAGGCATACTCTTTCACCATCAAACCACAGCCACTAGCAGTCACCAGAATCGCTTCGGCGCCCGATTCAATCGATGGCCACCAGCTATCGATATTCTGACGCATAAATGCCTTGGCTTCGGCTGATGCACCCAAGTGCTGGCTCACCGCGCCACAACAACCATCCTTTTTCGGCAGAATGGTTTCAATGCCTAGCTGATTCAAAACTCGAATCGCGGCGGCGTCGGTACCCGGCGTCAGCACCGACTGCACACAGCCGGAAGCTAGTATTATTTTACGCTCATGTTGTGTCGGAGTAGCCGCCTGATGAGCGCTGATCTGTGGAATTTTTTCGCGCAGTGTCGCCGGCACCAAAGACCTAGCTAATCGCCCTAGCCGTAATAGCGGTTTAAACCGAGCCGGATAAGGCAAGACCTTGCGTAGCAACCAACGCACAATTTTTTCAGCCATTGGTCGCGCGACTCTCGCATCGACATACTCCCTTCCAATATCAACCAGGTGGTTATATTCAACCCCCGACGGGCAGGTAGTCATGCAGTTCAAACAGGTCAAACATCGGTCGAGATGTTTTTGAACTTCTCGCGTGGGTTCGACCCCTTCAAGAACATTTTTAATTTGGTAGATGCGGCCGCGAGGCCCATCCAGTTCATCACCAAGTTCCTGATAGGTCGGACAGGTCGCGGTACAAAACCCACAATGCACACAGGAACGTAATATGCGGTCGGCTTCTTGACCCATATCAGTATCAAGCAGGCTTTGTAAGATCTTAGTTTGCATCGTTAAATTTCCTGGTACATACGACCGGGATTCAAAATACCCGATGGGTCAAAAGCCTGCTTCAGTCGACGGTGCAACTGTAATACGGGCGCTGAGAGTGGGTCGAAAATCTCCCGATCGGCAGCCTGCTGATGGGTAGAATTAAATAAGCTGCTATGACCGCCCGCGGCTTGCGCAATTGACCTTATTTCTGATTCAGCCGCATCCGACTTAAGCCAGCGCAAAGCACCACCCCATTCAACCAGCTGCTCACCCGGCAAGTCGGTCAATTGCGCCGCAGGCGGCACCGAAAGCCGCCATAATGTTTGCTTATTTTCAAAAAATTTTAAATCGTGATCGCGCAGATGCGCCCAGAACCGATCGGCTTTGGCGAGCGGCTCACCACAGGTGATCTCACCCACCTCGGCCAACACACTGTCGTCACCGCCGATACGAACATATAAGTCACCATCGAGCCAACAGGTTGCGGTAATCGGCAGTGAACGCTTAGCCCATTGGCGAATCTGCTGCAAAGCTTGCGGTAAGCTCGACGGCTGGACTAAAGTCAGGCTGGCTTTTGGTTTCGGTATCACCTTGATCGATACTTCGAGCAATACACCGAGCATACCGAGTGAACCAACCATCGCCCGCGATACGTCATAGCCGGCCACGTTCTTCATGACGTTGCCGCCAAAATTGAGAATCTCGCCTCGCCCGTTGATGATTTTCACCCCAAGCACCGAATCGCGAACGCTACCCCGATAAGGTCGAGATGGCCCAGAAAGGCCAGTAGCGACCATCCCGCCGATGGTGGCATTTGTTCGAAAATGCGGTGGCTCAAACGGCAATAACTGATCATTTGCGTCCAGTAATGCTTCAACCTCGACCAGCGGCGTTCCCGCACGAACGGTAATCGCAAGCTCGGAGGGTTGATACTCCATTACGCCTTGATGGCCCGTCACATCCAACGTCCGCTGGGTGCTCACCGTGCGTCCATAAAATAACTTACTGTTACCCGCGCAAATGCGTAGGGGTTGTTTCTGTTGATAGGCCGCGATGACCTGTTCGGCCAGTTGCGCCGAGCAATCTTTTACCTCGGTCATGGAACTCATAAGATTTGAATCTGACATAAATACATTTCTCAAAAACGCGGTAAATCAGGAAACGGCAACTTACCGGCATGCACATGCATGGCACCGAATTCGGCGCAGCGATGCAGGGTTGGAACCGCCTTGCCCGGATTCAATGTTCCGTTCGGGTCAAAAGCTGCTTTCAGCGCATGCATTTGGGCCAGTTCTTGAGGTTTAAACTGCACACACATCTGGTTGAGTTTTTCGACACCGATGCCGTGTTCGCCACTAACAGTGCCCCCGACCTTGACGCATAACTCAAGAATTTCCGCCCCAAAGTCCTCCGCTCGATCCATTTCGCCGCGTGCATTGGCGTCGAATAAAATCAGCGGATGCAAGTTACCGTCACCCGCATGAAACACGTTGGCAACGCGCAGGCCATAACGCGCAGACATATCGTCCATACTAGCCAGAACATGCGACAGTTCGCGTCGAGGTATGGTGCCATCCATACAATAGTAATCGGGCGATATTCGACCCACCGCCGGGAATGCCGATTTTCGACCCTTCCAGAATGCCTGCCTTTCAGCTTCATTAGAGGCTCTGCGCACATCGGTCGATCCACTATCGCTAAGAAGCTGGTGAACCACCTTAACGTCATGCGCCACTTCGGCCTCGGTGCCATCCAGTTCACAAATCAGTATCGCCGCCGCATCCTTCGGATAACCGGCATGCGCAAAATCTTCAGCAGCACAGATAGCGAGATTATCCATCATCTCTAATCCAGCCGGGATAATGCCCGACCCAATGATTTCAGCGACCGCAGCACCGGCCGGCTCAACCATGTCAAACGCCGCAAGCAATGCCTGAGCACAATCCGGCTTGGGCAATAGCTTGACCGTAATCTCGACAATGATCGCCAGCATGCCCTCAGAACCGGTCATTAGCGCGAGCAAATCGAGACCTGGGCTATCCAATGCATCAGAACCAGCCTCGAACATTTCACCATCCACGCCGACCAGTGTGAGTTTGAGGATATTGTTAACTGTCAGACCATATTTAAGACAATGCACACCGCCAGAGTTTTCCGCGACATTGCCACCGATTGAACAGGCAATTTGGGACGAGGGGTCTGGCGCGTAATAGAGACCATGCGGCGTGGCTTCTTCGGTGATCGCCAAATTGCGAACACCCGGCTGCACCCGCGCGGTTTGATTGTCTGCATCCAACTCCAGAATTTTATTGAAACGTGCCAATGACAATAAAACGCCGTCTGCCAGTGGCAAGGCACCGCCCGAAAGACCGGTACCAGCGCCACGCGCCACCACTGGCACGTCATGTTGATGACAGAGTTTCATGATGTCTTGCACCTGCTCCACGGTTTCGGGTAGCACCACCACCATGGGTTGCTGCTGAAACGCAGAGAGACCATCACACTCATAGGGCAACAACTCAGCTTCTTGAGTCAGTACACTGTCGGCAGGCAGAATTTTGTATAACGCCGGAATAATCTCGGGTTTAGGATTTAGTGGACGTTCATCCGGTATTCTCGACATAGCAGTTACTCCATCCTCAAAAAACGATTACTTAGTTAGTGCAGGTGATTACTGGTCAACAAGCCTAACTCAAAGAAAATTATTTATATCGCGGTAATCGTTTTACTATGTGAAATTTCTAATTAAAATAGAATAATTCAGAAATCATGAAGGCTGCGTTTTTATAATGAAATAAATAGAATTATATTTTATAATATAAAATATTGCGTTTAAATATGACAACTATCAATGACTCAAGACAACAAACCCTACCGTATCCAATCCATCGATAGAGCCACAGAGCTACTGGATGCCATTGCGCGTTATCCGGAGCCTGTCAGTCTTAAAATACTCAGTGCCGAGACTGGACTTCATAGCTCGACTACTTTTCGAATCCTCGCCGCATTGATTCAAAATCATTTGGTCAAAAAAGATCCGTCAGGTAATTATCAACTCGGCTTAAAACTGCTACAGCTCGGCGCTCGCTTACATAGCAAAATCGACCTAGGTATCCTAGCTTCACCGGTGCTGGAATCCTTATGTCAACAGTTGAATGAATCGGCGAACCTGACCATTCGGGAAGGTGATGAAGTGGTCTATATTCAAAAAGCAACGCCAAAGCGCATGATGCATGTCCAACAAATGATCGGCAGTCGCGCGCCTTTGCATGTTACCGCTGTGGGAAAATTGATACTGGGGCATTCTGGAACCGATGCCATCGAAGGTTATGCTCAACGCACCAACCTACCAGCCTATACTCGCAACACCATCAACAATATAAAACGCTTGCAAACCGAGTGTAAAGCCGCCGTCGAACAAGGCTACGCGCTAGACAATGAGGAAGCCGAAATAGACGTCGGCTGCATCGGCGTGCTAATTTTTGA
>RCNB010001335.1_pt1 | contig 15576 bp, 18 predicted proteins | sample 2041321 | NCBI WGS metagenome assembly RCNB01 (sample SAMN09708232, study PRJNA481090) | Marine sediment metagenome, whole genome shotgun sequencing project. | reverse complement strand
AGCGTCCCGGATTGTTGCAGCAGCTGGTCGACCAGCGTGGTCTTGCCATGATCGACATGGGCGATGATGGCGATGTTACGAAGTCGCTCAATTTTGGACATTGGATTATCTGGGGGTCATTCGAGGTGGCGCGGATTATAGAGTCGGTAGAACCTAAATGATATGCCTAAAGTGGATAAACAAAGGGAATGCCACGATTTGCTACTAAAGCTCTGACTCGGCTGCAGTGGTTTACTAGTCCAATTTGGTGATCTGATTCTCGACATGGTTCTGAAATTCTGTCGGAAAACCACATTTTCAGGCAACGGTATGAATTTGCTGCATTGCGCGCCAGGAATTGATACAAACAACGCGTTGCAACATGAAACTCTGGGCACCGTAAAGTCACCGGACGGGATTCAAAATGAATGACATGGTTGTGATTTCGGCTATCTGAGCAAGTGACGCCGGACAATCAGGAGGCCAGATATGTTCCTTGCCATCCAGGAAAAGCGATTTGCGAAGCGCATTATCAAGAGATTGTTGAAATCTCATGCTGTGATCAGTCGTCGGAAACCTGATTTGTCACATGGAGCGCTATACAGGGAGGTCCTCCTGCACTCTAAGCTGGTTGATGTATCTCTGGTAGATCAGGTATTGCAACAAGCAGAAGATAGCGCTGATTTATGGACAACAAGTTCCATGGACGTGCACGGATTCCGCCAGGTCGCCCATTTTTTCGTGGTATCGCAGTATCAGGCAAGCGGCAAAGTAGGGGCCGTCGTTTCTTTTCGAGAAATCGTTTACTCGATGATTGCCGCAAATAAGTAGTGCTGATTTTGGGCGGACATTCCTGGCGGTGCCTTTAGTAGAATTACCGCAAAATCAACGGAGGTTTTGATGAAAATGATACGCATTGGAAAGGCTATGGCATGGAAAACCATATTACTCGTACCCGTACTTTTTACATTACAAGCTTGTGCAAAAGAAGATGCTGGAAATGAAGCTGTTGTCGATGTTACGGCACAGTCGGTCACCTCCATGCCGGCCGCGGCTGAAGTCCCTGAGCTGATAATTGATGCCGATTCATTCCTGTGTCTCAGTGAAATGATGGCAGTCAGGCACTTCTTTGTAGATAACCTGCTCGGTGATCTTGACGCGACCATAGAAGTCGCGCAATCCATAGATGGGGGTGTCTATCCGCCCGGATCGGTTGTGCAGCTCGTACCGACTGAAGTCATGGTCAAACACAGGCCAGGCTGGAACGCGGCCACACGTGATTGGGAATTCTTTGAGCTTGATGTGTCGGCCGAGGGTAGCAGTATTCGCAACCGGGGCTTTGTGGATGTCGTCAACAAATTTGGTGGTAATTGTTTCGGTTGCCACATAAAGGCTGAGGCGAAATTCGACCTGATCTGCGAGCTGGAACATGGCTGTGATCCAATTCCAATAAGCCGTGAGGTGATTGCCCGCGTCCAGGCAGCAGACCCGCGTTGTGATCTTTGATTCAGGTATAGGCAATGAAAAAGATTGAGGTAACAGACGCTGGTACGGATCGGGAAATTCAGAGCTGTTTCGACGTCATGAACGAACTTCGTACACAATTAAAACGAGAAGAGTTTCTGCAGACAGTTCGAGCAATGGAAGTGGACGGTTATCGACTGGCGTTTATCAAAGACGAAGGAGATGTCGTTGCTGTCGCTGGCTATAGGATTTACTCAAATTTATTTATGGGTAAGCATCTTTATGTCGATGACCTGGTCACATCGGCAAGTGCACGATCGAAAGGCTTTGGAGAGCTCATGCTAAATTGCTTGCGCGAGAAAGCCCTGGCAGCTGGCTGTAATTTCTTTCGTCTCGATTCCGGCACGGCGCGTTCGCAAGCCCATAAGTTTTATTTCAATCAGGGATTTAGTATTTCATCATTTTCCTTTTCTGAGCAACTGTATGATTCAAAGTAGTTCGTTGCACTGCATTTAACATGAGAGCCGGAAGCGCACGGCGAGCTCACACAAGAAGACTGGGGGTAGATATGGGATCTCGAATAAGAACGGGTGCAGTGCCATTCATTCTGTGCGGACTTTTGCCAGGTGCGATCGGCGACGTTGTGCTCGCGAAGGAATCGAGTGTTGCGGAAAAGGTCGCTGTAACCATTCTCTCTTCCAATCTTGCAAGCGGTGCCACGATTGGAGAGTGGGGATTTTCTGCGCTCATTGAGGTTGACGGCCGATGTGTGCTCTTTGATGCAGGTAATTACCCGGACACAGTGCTGCGAAATGCCAAAGTGCTCAATGTCGATCTCTCCTGCGCGACGGATGTTGTTCTCAGTCACTTCCATGCCGATCACACAACGGGTCTGCTACCGCTCCTTGAAGATCTGCGTGCAAAAAATGCCAATGCAATGCGCAGAATCCATGTCGCTGAAGGATTCTTTCTTTCGCGTCGCCAGCCAGGTACCAGCGGTGACAAAGAACGCAATCTGATGATTGCGATGCGCAGGGAATTGGAGGCGGCTGGTGTCGAATTTGTCGTTTATTCCGAAGCAACAGAAATATCACCGGCAGTTTGGGTGACGGGACCGATTGAGAGGAATCACCAGGAGAAGACTTATAACCGGGCAGTGAAGGTGAATATCGATGGGGCGTGGGTCGAAGACTTTGTGCCGGAGAGCCAGGGGCTCACCGTAGTAACACCCGGGGGACCGATTGTTTTGCTGGGTTGTGGTCATGCAGGTTCTGTCAATTTGCTCGAACAGGTGCAGAGATCGATTCAGAACCATTCGATCCAGGCACTGATGGGCGGCATGCATCTTTTTGCAGCAGACGACGAGACGCTTCTGTGGACCTCAGACCGACTACGCAAAGTTGGCATTCAAAATCTGATGGCTGGTCACTGCACCGGAATCGAGCCCCTCATACGCCTGCGATCAGAGTTGGGCCTGAGCCGCCGCACTGCTGTTGTCGGCGCGGTTGGATCGAGATTTGTTTACGGGGAAGGAATTCATCCGACTGCAATTGCCCAGTAGCGGGGGGCTGACTGTTTGCCGAACAAAAATTGGGAGAATGAGATGTCTGAAGTTGACGAAATGGGGCTGACGCTAGCGGCAGCGCAAGGGTATGAGCAATACTTTGTGCCTGCAATATTCGATCAGTGGCCGCAAAGAATTATCGATGCTGCCGCTGCGGTTGAGGGTCATCATGTTCTCGAGGTGGGATGCGGTACTGGCGTTTTTGCCCGTGAAGTCACTAAACGAGTAGGGCCGAATGGCAGCGTTACGGGGCTCGATTTGAGCGACAGCATGCTCCAGGTCGCTCGCAGTATTTGTCCGGATGCGAATTTTCAGCAAGGAAATGCCATGGATCTGCCATTCGAGGACGGGTCATTCGACGTGGCGGTTGCATCTTTCATGTTGATGTTTGTGCCAGATCCGGCCCTGGCAGTTAGCGAGCTGTGGCGAGTGCTCAAACCTGGCGGCAGGATGGTGATAACGGTTTGGGAAGCCCTGAGCCAGAATCCGGTTTATGCGGGGTTGGTAGATATAGCCCGGGAGCGGATCGATGATGCTGCAGGATCGTCGTTGGCAAGGCCGTTTGCACTTGGTGAAGATGGAAGGATGGCTGAATTATGTGTTTCGGCTGGAGTTGCTGATGTCGACATCAGCGCTCATGATGGCCGTGCGAAGTTTCCGTCGCTTGATGGATTTGTAAGGACTGAGATACAGTCATGGGTGCTCGCAGAAAGTGTTGATGAGAAAAGCCTGACTGCCGTCGTTAACGATTCACAGGAGAGATTTGCGGACTATTGCGATAGCACCGGCGCTGTCGATTTTCCGTTGAACGCAGTCATGGCCAGTGCGAGTAAGGCCCGATAAAACGCAGCGGACGGGCGATGCTTCCAACAAATAAAATTGCGCGTACTGCGGCGGACATCTCAGTTAATTTGTGCGGCGCAGCCGGTGTCGGCACCGCCTTTTGCGATGGCCGTCATGGATGGCTATCGACACTGCGGGGCTCAGGACCCGGATATGTAGTGCTGCAGCTGATCGATGAGTATTTTTTGCTCGCTGATCACGGCTTTCACAAGGTCACCGATTGATAAAAAACCAACCACTTGCTTGTGCTCGACGACGGGCAGGTGCCTGATGCGTTTATCGGTCATAAGTGCCATGCACTCGTCAATTGTTCTCTCTGGCGATACGCAAAGCACTTTCTTTGTCATGACTTCGTGAATAGAAGCCTCCCGGGACGATTTGCCTTCAAGCACAACCTTTCGTGCGTAGTCACGCTCGGTAACGATGCCGACGAGCTTGTCCTCTTCCATCACTAACAGCGCGCCGATACCTTTGTCCGCCATTAGTTTGATGGCATCGAAAATAATGTCGTCAGGCTTTACTGACCAGACGTCGGTCCCTTTGGTATTGAGAATATCCTGAACTGATCGCATCGTCTCGGACTCCTTTTATTGTTTTGCTGAGAATACTCCAACAATGACTCTCCGGCGATATTGTTTGTGTGCGATTTGCAGTGGATTATACGTATGGCGGTAAATCGCCCGGTTTTCATGCGGTCGTAGTCAGTAGTTTCAATGGATTGGTCGGGTGCTGGAAACGTCACCACATGGGCTTTTACGCGCAATGCTTTTCATTGTGTTATACAAATACCATGCAAAATTCAGTTCGATCCGAACGGGCGTTTGATCCCGTGCGGACACCGAGGATTCAGTCGGGGACCGAATTAGGCCCGTATCTCAATCAGGAGCAGCAATGAATAAATCTGCTATTTACCGCCATCTTGGGTGGGCGTGCGCCACGCTCGTTGCCAGTTTTATTTTTCTGCTGGCACCTGCTCTTGCCCAGAACAACTATGACGTTGTCATAGCCAACGGCAGGGTCATGGATCCGGAGACGGGTCTTGACGCAATTCGTCATGTCGGCATCCGTGGACAAAGTATCGTTGCTATCTCGAAGGAGCCCTTGCAGGGACAGAGGCTGGTTGACGCCAGCGGATTGGTGGTTGCGCCGGGGTTTATCGATCTTCATGCGCACGGGCAGAGTGCCCGGGCCAACGATTTCCAGGCGATGGACGGTGTTACCACGGCACTTGAACTGGAGAGTGGCGTCATCGACATGCAGAGCTTTCTTGCGCGTCGTAAAGATGATGCTGTGATTAATTATGGTGCGAGTATTGCGCATGCGGCGCTGCGCACCTGGGCGATGCCCGAATATACGGACGCGTTCAGTGCAGCAGTAGTCGATGTGCGCGAGGCAGGCCGGGTTGATCCCGAGGCCTGGGATCGACTGAATGAGGTCGCTGAACAAGGTAGCTATGAAGCGCTGGATTCGCAGGATTACCCAGAGCTGTGGAAACGCATGGCGGAGGGACTGCAGGGAGGAGCCCTGGGTATTGGCATGCCACACCAGTATTACCCTGGTGCGAGCTACGACGAGATTTTCCGCCTCTTCCAGTTCGCCGCTGAACACGAGGCGCCAATTTATACCCATGTCCGCGATATGGGCATTGCACCAATGCAGGAAGTCATTGCTAATGCGGTGGCCACGGGTGCGTCGTTGCACATCGTACATATGAACAGCTCAAGCCTCTGGGATTACCAGACCAACCTCGATCTGATTCTGGGTGCGCAGGAGCGTGGTGCCGATATAACGACGGAGGCGTATCCCTATACGGCGGCCTCCACCAGTATCCAGTCGGCTATCTTTGACGAAGGCTGGCAGGAGAAACTGAGAATCTCCTACGGGGACCTGCAGTGGCAGGATACTGGTGAGCGACTCACTGAAAAGACCTTCAATGAGTACCGCGAAGAAGGTGGTGTTCTCATCATTCACATGATGAAGCCGGAGTGGATTCAGGCTGTGATGGCAGATCCGCGGGTGATGGTGGCATCGGACGGTATGCCCTACGCTCCGGGCGCACATCCGCGGAGTGCGGGGACATTTTCGCGTTTTCTGGGTCGCTACGTTCGCGAACAAGGCGTTCTGCCATTGATGGATGGGCTGCGGAAAATAACACTCATGCCTGCTGATCGGCTCGCGAGTATTGCACCACAGATGAAGCGCAAAGGCAGGCTGCAGCTTGGCGCGGATGCTGATATCACCATATTCGACCCGGCACATATCATTGATACAGCAGGATTCGAAGCCGACCTGAGTTATTCGGAAGGAGTCGAGTTTGTGCTCGTTAACGGGGAGTTTGTGGTCCGCGATGGCACGCTGGTAGTCGGGGCCAGACCGGGCCAGCCGCTGCTTGGGCGGCAGGTCGTATTCTGAGCAGCCGAACATAACGACTGAATTGTTCCCCGGTTGCGCGCGTTTCAGGATATAATGCCCGACAATACTGCTCCTCACGTCTATCTCTGGCATGTGGCAAACCCCGAAGAGGAGGCCCGGCGACGGGGAGTGGTGGGACCGGTGGCGCAATAGTGGCTGTCGGGCCAATTCCGGAACAACACAACTGAAATCAGGCGCTGCCAAACACCAATCTGGCGGGCTTGAACACCTGCAGGTAAATAAAAGTGGCAGAAGAAGCCCCAATATTGGGAAAACCCTACGGTCTCGTTTCTATCAAGCGAGCGGACGCGCCCGAGGGTACAGAAGGCAAGAACTGGTATAGCTACGTGATTTCCCAAGGTCCGAATGTTATCCAGGGCTATCGCCAGGGAAGCCTCAGGGCGGTGACCGAGGCGGTCGAAGAGGTTGTTGGCCAGCTTAATGAGCGCCGTATGGGTAAGCGCGGTCGCGTAAACCTGGTGCCAACACCGAAGAAAAAGCCGCAAACGTAGCGGCCGGCTTTTGCGGTGCTATCTGCGCAATTCCAACCTTTGAATGTTTGCCTGAGCGAATGCAGACATCCCGACAGGCAGTGCTAGCAAACTCAGCACAGGCGTCAATGCTGTGCCTGATTTAGCCTCTGAAATGCGTACAAGGCTTCTGGCCCTCCGCGAGGAGCTGAAGACTGCGACTGTTATCAGCGATGAAGCCTCACAGGTCGTTGAACTGGACCAGGCCCGGGTAGGGCGACTCTCTCGCATGGATGCCATGCAGGCGCAGCAGATGGCGCAGGCGTCTGGCCGGCGCCGTGAATTGATGTTGCGCAGGATCACTGCCGCGCTGGCTCGTATCGATGGCGGTGACTATGGTGTTTGTGAGTCGTGCGACGAATCAATCAATCCGAAGCGTCTCGAATTTGATCCGACTGCAGTGCTGTGTATCCAGTGTGCCAGCAAGGCTGAGCAGTAATCTGATCAACAATGTAACGCCAGCAGTCTTTCGGAATGCCCCTATACGTTGATCCCTGCAGCCGTGCTAAAAATATGGCGGCGTAATTGATTGGCAAGGATGGTCGATGGCGAACCGAGGCAGCGGTTTCTGGATGTTGCAGGGTCCCGGGTGGTTACTGCTCATCTATCTTGCGTATGCGCAGGCGATCCCGGCATTTGACTACGATATCGGTGTGGCGATGGGCACGCAGGAGTCTGCGACGCAAATTACAGAGGTTGGAGTTGCCTTCTGGTACGGATTCGCATTGGCCGACCTTCTCATATATATGCCACTCCTGGCAGCGGGCCTGTTCGGTCTCTGGAATGGCAAGGATTGGGGCCGTGCTTTGGCAAGTGCTGCGCTTGGCATCACTGTTTATTGGCCGGTCGTATCTCTGGCGTCTGTCGATGCTGCGCGCAATGCAACTGGCTGGAACCTGGCCGACGAGACTGCTTACTGGATAGTTCTACCTGTTATCGCTATCTGGGCAGCGTGGGGGCTTTGGTATGTTGCCGGAGACAGCAAATTGCAGTTTAAATCAAGCAAGAAAGATATTAAGAAAGCACTATAGTCAATTGGATTAAAAGGAAAAATATTATTAATTATAGCGGCATTTTCGCCGATTGAGATTGTGCGTGTCTGGAATTCAATTAATGGTGCGAGTGGCCCCGAAGTACGCATCCCCCGTTACAGCGTATGATATGCAGCTATCTGGCAAAACAATATCTGGTCAGGCACAGAGTCCGGGGGGGGGATGTGTGACAGATCAACTCATCATTTCGCATGAGAGTGACCACATCCAGGTCATCTCAAATGGCGAGAAGAGCTTTCAGTTCGCGGAGAAGCTTTGGACTAGGGTACGCGATGCGTGCCGGGCGCATGACTGTTTCGATGTTCTGGGCATCGCAGAAACAACAGTTCCGATTGAGACTTATGATGCGCTTGAGATCGCAGACCTGTTTGAGCGGTTAGAGATTAACGAGAAATTCCGCATTGCCTGGGTCGAACTCAATCCTGAGGGCTACAGGACTGTATTTTTTATTGAATCCGTTCTTTCGAATCGCGGCTTTCCGGGACGTGTTTTTTTGGAAGTTGATGAGGCGAAAAATTGGCTCCTTGGCTCATCTAACTCCTGAACAGCATGTTAGTCCTGGCTATATCAGCCCTTACAACCTATTTCCTGTTCGCGGCGGTGGTATTTTGGCTTGACTCGAAGCGCACTTAGCAACTGCCGGTATATCAATAACTGCTAAAATATCTTTGTGGATTCCTCTAGGTAGCACGGTTGTTCGCCGCGGGGGACAGAGTTCAAATGTCATTCATCGGGATCAGTGAATGGGAGGATCGAAACATCGATTGCAAGATTTTTTTGCAGAGCTGAGGCGACGCAAAGTTATTCGCGTTGCCATGGTGTACGGCATCGTCGGGTTCGCTGTCATCCAGGCAGCCGATGTTATCGGCCCGGCGCGAAGTCTGCCGCCTGAATTCGTCACCTTCATTGTCGCGGTTACGCTGTTAGGTTATCCGATAGCAATCGTTCTTGCGTGGTCGTACGACATTGTGCCGGACTCGGCAATCAAACAAACAAATGCGTCTGTGCACTCCGATCATGAGGCGAAAGACGCGCCGAAGTCTGGATTTTCAATTTTTCGAATCGTCCTCTCAGTAGCAGCGGCTGCCATTCTGGGTCTTAGTTGGCTGCAATTCAGGACTGGCGCCCAGGCAGTCGCACCCAGTGCTGCGGTTACCTATGTCGACTCAGTTGCAGTAATGCCGTTGGACAATCTGACCGGCGATCCCGGCTACGATTATCTCGGCATCGGCATTACCGAAGAAATTATTACGCATCTCGCGCAGATCGCGCCGTTAAAAGTCATTTCGCGACACTCAGTTGAGGCGATTAGCGGGCAAGGCCTGACCGTTCCGCAATTGTCTACAGCGCTCGGAGTCCGGCATGTCATAGAAGGATCAATTCGGCTCGACGGCGACAGTCTGCGCATCACTTTGCAGCACATCAACGGTGAAACTGATGCGCACATCTGGGCGCAGAGTTTCCGTGGCAAGATCGACGATCTTATCGCGTTACAGGTGGATGTTGCCCGGCAGGCGACCAGCAGAGTCGTCATGACGATTCCCGGCATTCAGCAACCGACTATGAGGTCATATGTTGAACTCGGGCCGGGACAGAAAGTATATCTTGATGGCAAGCACTGGCTGGGACGGCGAACGCCGGAGGGCCTTCGCAAAGCTATTGAAAAATTCACTGAGGCTTTGGAACTCGACGACAAGTACGCTCCGGTATACGCAGACCTTGGCTCAGCATATGCATTGGCACTTTTTTACCGTTATGAGGTTGGTGTCGACGCTTATACGCTCGCCGCCAAGTCGCTTGCGATGTCGGAACGCGCCATTCAACTCGACTCTGATCTGGCGGCCGGTTACGCGGCACGGGGCTATTTAGGTGCACTGATCGGTCAACCCGCTGCCGACGTCGCAGCCGATTTTGATCGCGCCGCCAAGCTGCAACCGAATGCTGCCAGCATTCCCAGTTGGCGAGCCAGGTTGCTCGTCGAGCAGGGAGAAACAGAAGAGGCATTTTCCGAGGCAGGCAGGGCGGTTGAACTCGATCCCTTGGCACCAGGGCGGCGCATTGCCCTTGCGGAATTGTCAATGCACCTCGGCCGCTACGATATTGCTATAGAGGAGTCCAAGGTGGCTACAGCGCTCGAACCGAGCCTGGCTCGCAGTCGGGCAATCGAGGGGCGGGCGATGTTACTCAGCGGTCGCGCTGAGCGCTGCGCCAACCTCTCACTCGGGCCGCATCGGGTGCTACGTGCAACCTGCCTTGAAGCCGCAGGACGGGGAATCGAGGCCAGGGCGATTATTGAAAAGGTCCTGGCAGAGGTTCGCGATGATTCTTTGAAGGAACGTGGGTTTTCGCCGGTCATTACATACGAGGATCTGGCGGTGGACTATGCCTGGCGGGGTGATGCGAAAAAAGCCATGGAATGGGCCGCATTGTCGTACGGCCTGTCACCTGTCGGTATGGAAATTCGTGTACTTGAATCGGCACTATTTGACTCAGTCCGTAGCGATCCGGAATTCGAACGCACCATTAAGGAGATCAGGAGTGAGCTATACAACAGAGTCCGTCGCGACAGCCTGGAGTATCTCTAGCGCCAGGCTACAGCTGTTTTCGATTCAATAGACCGCCAGATCAAAAATGACTAAAGACTGAGGCCTTTTGCCAAGCTCGCAAATGGGCGGCCCGGTAGTCTGTTGGCTCAGGCAATTATTCTGCACTGATTCGCATCATGGGAGAATCAAAATGGCTGCAAAAAAAGTGATCAAGAACAAACCAATACTGCATTGGGTCACGCTGGCGATCATGTACTCGGCTTTTATCGCCGTAGTTATCGCGCTACCTTGATCAAATCATTGTCACGCGCGCACCTATGAACAATGTAAATTTCATGTAAATAGTGGATTCATAAATTTACCAAATCAGGTCTCAAATAATCGCGACTGCTCCAGCAGACTTCCTTGACACGATCCACATCGGACAGAATCAAGGAGAGCAAAATGCTGAAGTCAGAAACCAGATCTCAATGGAGACGCGTCGTATTCGGGCTGTTTACGTTACTACTATTGGGCCCCGTTAACGCGGAATCAGTGCAGGGCAATGCGGCCCAGCCACGTCAAATCGATGTTGTCATTGCGCTCGATGTCAGCGGCTCGATGGATGGCCTTATCGAGTCAGCCAAACAAAGACTCTGGGACATCGTAAATGAACTGGGCCGGGCACAGCCGCAGCCGGAACTTCGCCTGGCAATATTGAGCTACGGCAATCCGGAATATGGAGCCCAGTCGGGCTTCGTTCGAATAGACCTGCCGTTTACCAGCGATCTTGATGCTGTTAGCAAAACACTTTTCGAGTTCACTACGAGCGGTGGCGACGAGTATGTCGCCCGTGTCGTGCAAACGGCTGTGAATGATTTGTCCTGGAGCAGCGAACCCGATGCGATGCGCGTGATCTTCGTTGCCGGAAATGAAGGCGCACATCAGGACCCGCAACTTTCCATCCTTCAGGCTACTGCAGCGGCGGCTGGCAACGGAATCACGGTCAATACCATCTACTGCGGCAGTGAATCAGACGGCGACGCCCCGGGATGGCGGCAAGTAGCCACATCGACCAACGGTATTTTCGCGAGCATTAACCAGGATGCCGCCGCGGTCGCGAATATTTCGACACCGATGGATCAGGAACTCGCAGATCTTAACAAAGAGTTGAACGATACCTACGTCGCCTTTGGACAAGAGGGTGCTGCGTCTCGCGAAAATCAGATCGAGCAGGACAATATTGTTGCAGACATGAGCGCGCCTGCAATGGCCAGTCGCGCTGCCTCCAAGGCCAGCCCTCTCTACAAAAGTGAGTCCTGGGATCTGGTTGACGCCGTGCAATCCGGTAAAGCACTGGAGGAAGTCGCCATCAGTGATCTGCCTGACGAGATGCAGGAGATGGAAACCGAACAGCGTGCCGCCTACGTCGAGCAAAAAACAAAGCAACGTGTGGAAGTTCAGGGACGCATCCAGGCGCTGGCCGGCGAAAGGCAGGATTACATCAAGAAGGAACGCGCTAAACTCGACGACAGCGATGAAAAAGGGCTGGATGAAGTCATTCAGGAAGGTCTGCGGACGCTGGCCGAGGAGAAGGGCTTTACCTTTACTGAAACTGAGTGAACCTGAACCTAATGCAAAAGGCTCCTTGATGGGGCCTTTTGCTGTTTGATTTCCGCATTGAGGGGCGATCCAGGCGAATTTTTGTAGGAGTTTTAGACTCGCAAGCGACCATTAAGCTAATATTGTTGCAAGAGGTCGTGCCCCAATACGTAAAGGTCAATAATGAAGAATGCTGTCTACCTGCTCTTTCCATACCCGGTGATGATCTGCGCCGAGAATTATGAGTTCACCAGTGCCGAGAAAGAATACATTTCTGAATTAGAGATGATCGACAATACGGGCAACCTGATGTCGAAAAACGACGAAATTCTGGACAGTGAAGAACTTTCTGATCTTAAATTATTTATTGATGAACAAATATTTATTTATAAAAAGAAACTCCTGCAAATTAAGGATGACAACGAAATTTATATCACTCAATCCTGGGTGAATAAATCCAGTTCCGATCAATTTCACCCAAAACACAAGCATCCCAATAGTGTAATAAGTGGTGTGATGCACTTTGATGATAATAGTGATGATAGTCTGCCGCCGATCAGGTTTCACCGGACACTGGAGATGTTTCCCCTGGAATTCGAGTTCGACAATCTGAACGAGTCCAACGCAGGCTGCAGACCGTTCAAAACAGTGCAGGGAAGTCTTATCTTGTTTCCTTCACTTCTGGAACATGATGTGGAGAAAAACAGGTCAGACAAAGTACGAACTTCGATCTCTTTTAATACATATGTGCGCGGCGTAGTCGGTGGTAGGGCGAAGCTTTCCGAGGTTAATATTACTTAGTCAATGCACGCTCGAATGCTGAATGTTTTAGCGGATTTAGCCGCCGTTTTGCCCCCGAAAGCGGGCATTCGTGCGGCGCTCAAATATGCGACTATTGGCGTCGCAAAGGAATAGCGCATCATGACTGTATTGGGCACTAATTTCGGCAAGGCGGCAGAGGATTACGGCACTTTTCGAGCCGGATTTCCAGAATCGATTTTTGATCGGCTTGCCGAGTTCAGTGTTGGACTGCCGGATCACACCGTAGTCGATCTCGGGACTGGAACCGGAACGCTAGCGCGTGGATTTGCGCTCAGGGGTTGCAAGGTAATTGGCGTTGACCCTGATCCGCGAATGATCGGTCAGGCTAAAAAGCTGGATCACCAGGGCAAAGTCAGCATTAGATACGTGGAGGCGAAAGCCGAATCCACTGGCCTGGACAGCGGCACTGCTGATGTTGTTACGGCGGGTCAATGCTGGCACTGGTTCGATCAGCCCCGTGCAATTGCTGAGGTGATTCGCTTGCTGAAGCCTGGCGGTAAACTTGTCATCGCCAACTTCGATTGGCTGCCACTGGCCGGGAACGTGGTCGAGGCCACGGAAGCGTTGATAATGCAGTACAACCCCGACTGGCATTTTGGTGGCGGTCTCGGAATGTACCCGCAGTACCTTCCGCTTTTGAGCGGCGCGGGCACTCAGAATATTCAGACGTTTTCCTATGATATGGATGTGCCCTATTCGCCAGAGGCGTGGAGAGGCCGTATACGGGCAAGTGCGGGCGTAGCTGCCTTGGACGTGGACTCCGTTCGAAAATTTGATGCGGGCCTTGCCGAGTTGCTTTCCGCTCGATACCCATCGAGCGTTCTCGCCGTACCCCATCGCGTATTCGCAATAGTCGCGGAGGTGGCAGAAAAGTGACCGCTTCCGGCCGCTAGCTGCCGGTCATTTAGGCGAATTATCGCTTGTTTGAACGGCTGCTTCCGTTGCAAGCGGACACTAGGCGACGACGCCGAAAAAGCGACCAACTACGGCCGTTGCTGCCATCGCCAGGGCGCCCCAAAAGGTCACTCTGATTGCACCGACAGTCATTGATGCGCCGCCTGCACGTGCCGCAATACCGCCAAGAACGGCCAGGAAGACAAGGGATGCAGCTGCTACTGCAGGTATTTGCTGATGCCCTGGAATAGCCCAGGCAACCATCAATGGCAATGCGGCCCCAACAATAAAAGTACCTGCCGAAGAAAATGCTGCTTGAATGGGCTGAGCACTTACAATATCCGAAATACCTATCTCATCTCTGGCATGTGCCCCAAGTGCGTCATGAGCCATCAGTTGTCCCGCTACCTGGCGTGCCAGGACAGGCTCAAGCCCCCTGCCTTCATAAATTTCCGCAAGCTCGTCTTTTTCAGATTCGAAATTTTCTTCGAGAGATTTTTCTTCGAGCACCAGATCCGCGGCCTCTGTATCGGACTGGGAGCTGACAGATACATACTCACCGGCCGCCATTGACATCGCACCCGCAACTAGCCCGGCAGCTCCCGCAAGAAGAATATTCTCCTGCGTGGTACTTGCTGCAGCAACACCAATAATCAGACTCGCTGTGGAGACAATGCCATCATTCGCGCCTAAGACTGCCGCACGTAGCCATCCCACTCGATGTGATCTATGTATTTCGTGGTGACTCATAGAATGCCTCGTTACAAAACACTGGTAAATGGTACGGTTCGTTTACCGTCTGTCCGAATCCTACCACTCGACCAGCGGACCCCGGTCCGATATCGGCGATTAGACCCGTCATAATCGATCGGCCAGATTTGCCCGGTTTCATCATTCGCAAAATATCTGCTATTGGCCGAAAGGAGCCGGTCGGAATCGCTGATTTTTGGAAGATTGAATGACTGCTTTCGGTGAAAACAGACATTCAGGATTCGCGCCTGAAAATCGACTGACGAACGACCGCGAAATGCTCGAAAGTAGCCATTGGGGTGCTAGACTTATGACGGGCCGCTTGTGACCCTAAGCGGAATAATATCCATCTGTATGTTTTTTTGAATACACAGTTTTGAGATTCAGAAACGCGTTAAACATTTTTCAGGCAAAGGTAAATCACATGTTGAAAGTAAGATATTTTCTGTTATTGCTTTTCGCGACGGGCACGTCCTCACTGGCACAGGATCGGACGGCAAACCCGGACGACGTCGCGACAATCGACGGCCTGATTAAGGCGTACTATGAAAGCGTTTCAGGCCATCCAGGAAAGAGAGATGGAGAACGGATGTTGTCACTCTTCATTGAGGGTGGAAAAATCAGCATCGGCCTTACCGGTGACGAGCCGACACACGAACTCGCCGAGGATTATCTTCGGACTGAAAACTTTTTGACGCTTGCAAACGATTTCTTCGAAAGGGAGATATCACGAGACACTCAGCACTTCGGATACATGGCCAACGTGATCAGCACCTATGGCATCAGCGATGCTATGGCAAACACAAACTACACGGTACGCGGTGTAACGGTGTTCCAATTGGTCAGGCATAACGAACGGTGGTGGATTCTGAGCACAATATGGCAACGAGAAAGCCCGGAATTGCCCCTGACCGCCGATTTACTTAACTAACGCGGCCGATCACCCAAGATCGAAGGGTGGTAAAGCGCGTTTCCCGACCGGCAAAGTTTATATCGAGTGTCCGCTTGTGTCCGAAAGCAGCCACTGGGCTGCTAAGCTGTTGAGAGGGTGCTTTTGACCCAATGGTCTTGCCTACATTTGGTGGACACCTGAGTTAAGTCCTAATGTCCGTTTTTCGAACAGGACAGGACTGATATTT
>RCNB010001334.1_pt1 | contig 15576 bp, 11 predicted proteins | sample 2041321 | NCBI WGS metagenome assembly RCNB01 (sample SAMN09708232, study PRJNA481090) | Marine sediment metagenome, whole genome shotgun sequencing project. | reverse complement strand
CAGCGGTAACCTCGGCCATTGCATTTTCGATAGGAAAGATAAAATTGACGAAAGCATAAAGCTGTATATAATAGCAGTACTGTTTATCTATACAGGCTTTCTAACATGCGCCAACTCACTCCCCGACAAAGAGAAATTCTTGAATTAATTCAAGACTTTATCGCTGAATACGGTATGCCGCCCACACGTGCCGAGATCGCTAAAACGCTCGGTTTCAAGTCAGCGAATGCCGCCGAGCAACATCTGCGGGCATTGCAGAAGAAGGGTGTGCTGGAGTTGCTACCGGGTGCATCGAGAGGCATTCAACTTAAAGACTCTTTACGTGATCAGCTTGGCTTGCCCCTGGTTGGCAGGGTTGCTGCTGGCAGCCCGATCCTCGCCGAGGAACATATAGAGGCGCATTACAAGATCGACCAGGCATTTTTTAACCCCAAACCACACTACCTGTTGCGTGTTGAAGGCATGAGTATGCGCAATGCAGGCATCCTTGATGGTGACCTCGTTGCCGTACACCGAACGCCTGAAGTGCGCAGCCGGCAGATTGTGGTGGCCCGGGTTGAGGATGAAGTTACCGTCAAACGCTACCGCCAGGATGGCAAAATAGTCTGGTTACTGCCTGAGAATGAGGAATTTGAGCCGATCCGGGTAGATCTGAGCGAGCAGAAGATGGTCATCGAAGGTGTGGTTGTCGGCGTTATCCGTGACGGCATGCCACTTCACTAACAAATGCTTCATTAACAGACAATGCTGGCAGTGAATGATGCACTTGAGAAACTGCTGCAGAGCCCGCGTCTCTGGCGTGGATCGGCAGCTGGCGGCAGCCCGAACGGTAGTTCTAACGGTTGTTCGAACGGTAGTTCTAACAAATCGGGCTGGCAGGGTCTTGCCAGCGGTTACCCGAAGCTCGACCAGCATCTGCCCGGCGGTGGCTGGCCACAACATGCCCTGACCGAAATTCTGCTGGAATACTATGGCACTGGCGAGTTGCAGCTCCTGATGCCGGCACTGGCTCGCTTAAGCCAGCCAGAGGATGATGTAGAGGCGCGCTGGATTGCCTGGATAGCGCCACCCTTCGAACCCTATCCACCGGCATTGCTGCAATGGGGCGTCAATCTTTCCCGGGTCCTGATTGTGCGCCCCAGTAAAGCTAAAGAAGCTTTGTGGGCTGCCGAGCAGGCCTTGTCTTCAGGTAATTGTGCGGCCGTCCTGCTGTGGTCTGATGCCTTCGATGACACAACTGCCAGTCGGCGCTTACAGCTTGCTGCGGAAAAGGGACAAAGCTGGGCAATCGCCTTTCGCTCATTAAGCGTGCTGTCGCAGCCATCGGCTGCTGCTTTACGGGTTCAGCTTAAGCTTGGCGAGAAGGGCACTGACCTTGGCATTCTGAAGAGTCGCGGCGGCAGGCCCGCCGTCGTACAGGACTATGCGGGTTTATAGAGATTCCTTGTGCCTGTCTCGGATAAACCGCCTGCGATTTTGCAGGAAGCCACCCCGACTCCCTCTTTAAAGGGCAAGCAAAGCAGGCAAGGGCAGTATGGCCCGGCACCTGAACAGCAATCGCTGCTGCTGGCGCAGGCAGAGCAGGCTCACCCACCACCACTGCTGCGGGCCAATCCGGTACATCATTTGTGGCTTTGTATTTATTTGCCGGCGCTGGCGCTGGAAGCAGTGAGCAATGTTCAAGAAGCCTTTGCCGTATTTGAGGACAAGCAGGGCATACGAAAAATCATACGGGTGAATGCAAAAGCCGCAGCCCTGGGTATCGGGCCGGGGTTATCGGTTAACGCTGCACTGGCACTTTTGCCGACGCTTTGTTTTGCAGAAAGAAGCCCACAGCGGGAAGCGCAGGTAGCGTGCGAGCTTGCGGGCTGGGCCGAAAAATTCACTTCTTTTGTCTGTATCGAAACAGCTTCGATGTTACTGCTGGAAATTGCCGGCAGTTTGCAGTTGTTTGGCGGCCTGAAAGCGCTACGCGAGCGCATCGTCCTGGAGCTGGAGAGTCAGGGGTTTAGTGCGGCAATCGCTATTGCGCCGACACCGCTTGCAGCCAGCTGGATGGCAAGAGCCGGGCGCAAGGTCTGTATCCGTGACCCGCAGAGTCTCGCCGGGAAGCTGGCTCCGTTGCCGCTATCCTGTCTCGACTGGCCGGATTCTGTTTGTGCCTCTTTAAGGGGTATGGGTGTTGCCTCTGTGGGTGAATGCCTGCGACTGCCGCGGCAGGGTTTTGCGAAGCGTTTTGGTGCATCAAGGTTACTGCAGCTTGACCGGGCGCTGGACCGCTTGCCGGATCCACGTACAAGTTATCGGTTACCGGAGCGGTTTTCGGGAGAATGCGAATTAGATACGGAGCAGAGTGACAGCACCCTGTTGTTAAATGCCTGCCAGGAACTGCTGGTCAGGCTGGAAAAGTTTTTGCTCACGCGGCAAATGGCGGTGCAACATGTGCAGTTCAGTTTTTTTCACCTGCGAACACAGGCAACGCATTTAGCATTAGGTTGTGTGCAGGCCGATCGGGCTGTGCAGCATTGGTATGATTTGCTCAGCATAAAATTCGAGCGCCTGGATTTACCCGAGCCGGTCATCGCCATTCAACTCAGCGCCGGCCAGGGCCAGCCTTTTTTTGCCGGGACCCGCACCCTGCCTTTCAGCGATCAGGTGGCACGGCAACAAAACACGTCACTCACACAACTTGCAGAACGCCTGGGTGCATATATCGGTGAAGAGTCGGTCCACGGTGTTATGACGGTTGCCGAACATCGCCCGCAATATGCGTGGCGCTGTCGGAATGCAGTTGCAGAAGTGCCGCACTGTGCCAGTGTGCCGGGTTACGAGGACGCGGATTTATCGCAGTTAACAGAGATACAACGTAGTAACAGCCTGATGTTGCGCCGGCCTTTGTGGATGCTGCGCGAGCCTGAGTTGCTTCCAACCAGGCAGGACCGGCCTTTTTACCAGGGCACTTTAACCTTGCTCGATGGACCTGAACGCCTGGAAACAGGCTGGTGGGATGATGCAGGTATCGCGAGAGATTATTTTGTTGCCCGTAATGTAAAAGGTGTACATCTGTGGGTGTACCAGAATCGCAGCAGGGAGGATGGTGCCTGGTATTTGCATGGAATATTCGGATGATGGCCTATGCCGAATTACATGCACTAAGCAACTTCACATTCCTCAGGGGTGCGTCTCACCCGGAAGAACTTGTAGAGACCGCCGCACAACTGGGTTATGCGGCGTTGGCGATCACGGATGAATGTTCAGTCTCGGGTATTGTTCGTGCACATGTCACTGCGAAAGACTGTGGGCTCAAAAAACTGATCATCGGTTCGGAATTCCGGCTCGACGGCGGTCTGAAACTCGTCGCGCTGGCACAGAATCACGCAGGCTATGCACAATTGTGTCAGCTCATTACGACTGGCCGGCGTGCTGCAGCGAAGGGCAGCTACAAGCTCAGCGCTGACGACTTCAGTGGTGGATTACGCGATTGTCTTTTGTTGTGGGCTCCCGGCAATCAAGTGCAGCTGGGCGCTGCAGATCAGTGGATACTCGATGCCTTTCGTGGCCGGTTATGGATTGCAGTGGAGTTGCTGGCAGATGGCCTGCAACGCCGGCGAATCAGTCATCTGCGAAGCTTAGGCAAGACACTTGGCCTGCCGCTTGTTGCCAGCGGTGATGTGCACATGCACTGTCGGGAGCGGCGTGCGCTGCAGGATACCGTTACGGCAATACGCAAAGGGCTGACACTCGAGCGGGCAGGCTTTGCTTTGTATCCCAATGGTGAGCGCTACCTGCGACCGCGCGCGGTTATCAGTGAGATCTATCCAGCCGACCTGTTGCAGGAAACATTGCGAATTGCACAAGCCACGCAGTTCTCCCTTGATGAATTACGCTACGAATATCCCGATGAACTGGTACCGGCTGGTGAAACTCCGAGCAGCTATTTGCGACAGTTAAGCGAGACAGGTATGGCCCGGCGTTGGCCGGGCGGCACGCCACAAAAAGTGATTGCGCTGGTCGAACATGAACTGGAGTTGATTCGTGACCTCAAATACGAACCGTTTTTTTTAACGGTGTATGACATTGTCACCTATGCCCGGCAGCAGAAAATTCTTTGCCAGGGACGTGGATCGGCGGCGAACTCGGCAGTCTGTTTTTGTCTAGGTATTACGGAAGTTGACCCCGAGCGTATGGCAACCCTGGTTGAACGTTTTATTTCCCGGGAGCGAAATGAACCGCCTGACATAGACGTCGATTTCGAACACGAACGTCGCGAAGAGGTGATTCAGTACATCTACAAAAAATACGGTCGGGACAGAGCAGCGCTTGCCGCCACTGTCGTTACCTACCGGCCACGCAGCGCACTACGCGATGTTGGCAAAGCACTGGGCTTGAGTGGTTTGCAGGGCGACCGATTAGCGAAGTCGATGCAGTGGTGGGATGGCAAAGAAGTTGATGACTCTCGCGTGCTGGAGGCCGGCCTGGATCCTGCCAGCCCGGTAATGCAGCGATTGTTGTATCTCGTTCGTCAACTCATGGGTTTTCCGCGACACCTGTCCCAGCACGTTGGCGGCTTTGTCATTTCAAACGGGCCGCTGTCGACCCTGGTGCCTGTTGAGAATGCATCGATGGCAGATCGCACGGTGATCCAGTGGGAAAAGAATGACCTCGAAGATCTCGGCCTTCTGAAAGTGGACGTATTGGGTCTTGGTATGTTGACCGCCATTCGGCGCAGCTTTGACCTGATCAGGGAGTACGACGGGCGGGACTACAGCCTGGCCACCGTGCCTGCCGAAGACCCGCTTGTTTACGACATGATTTGTGATGGAGACACGATGGGTGTCTTCCAGATTGAATCGCGCGCACAGATGGCGATGTTGCCGCGACTGAAGCCACGCTGTTACTACGACCTTGTGGTCGAAGTTGCCATCATTCGCCCGGGCCCGATACAGGGTGACATGGTGCATCCTTACCTGCGGCGGCGAAACGGTGAGGAAACGGTTGAGTATCCGAGCGAAGCGGTCAGGCAAGTATTGCAACGTACGCTGGGTGTGCCGATTTTTCAGGAACAGGTCATGCAGCTGGCAGTGGTTGCAGCCGGCTTCACGCCGGGGGAGGCGGATCGTTTAAGGCGTGCGATGGCTGCCTGGAAAAGGCGTGGCGGACTAGGCCCGTTCGAGGAAAAGCTGATCTGCGGCATGCTCGAACGTGGTTATTCAGAAGATTTTGCGCGGCAGATATTCCAGCAAATTTTGGGCTTCGGTGAATACGGTTTTCCGGAATCACATTCCGCCAGTTTTGCCTTGCTCGTGTATGTTTCCTGCTGGCTTAAATGTCATGAACCGGCTGTATTTACCTGTGCATTACTCAATAGCCAGCCGATGGGCTTTTATTCAGCTTCACAACTGACCCAGGATGCGCGGCGTCACAACGTCGAAGTTCGTCCTGTCGATGTTAATTGCAGCGACTGGGACGGAAGCCTGGAGCGTACCGACAACGGCCAGCCTGCATTACGGCTCGGCTTGCGGCAGATCAGGGGTTTGTCAGAAACAGCGGCGCAAACAATCGTTAGAGAGAGGACAAAATGCCGCTACGAGAGTATCCAGCAGTTACTTGAGCGTACCGGGCTCAATCGGGGCGAACTCGGCGCACTGGCGGCAGCGGGTGCGCTCAAAGCGCTTGCGGGTCACCGGCATAAGGTGCGTTGGGCCGTTGCGGGCGTTGAGGAGCCATTACCGCTGCTCACATCGATGGATTGCTATGAGGCGTTACCCATGCTCAAGCGGCCGACAGAGGGTCAGGACATCGTTGCTGACTACCAGAGTATTGGACTGACGCTTGGACGTCATCCTATGGCGCTGATCCGGTCCCATCTTGATGTTTATCGATATGTTGCCGCCGATCGCTTAGGGGCATTGCCGGCGGGCCAAAATATCAGGGTTGCGGGGCTGGTGATCACCAAGCAACGTCCTGGCACAGCGAGTGGCGTTACCTTCATCACGATTGAAGATGAGACAGGCTGCAGCAACCTGATTGTGTGGAAAAAAATCGCCGATGAGCAGCGTGACGTGCTGCTGAATGCGCGTCTGCTGGGTGTGGAGGGGGAATTACAAAAAGAAGGAAAAGTGATTCACATCATTGCGCGAAGACTGTTCGATCACAGTGATTTCTTAGGGGCACTGTCAGTTACATCAAGAAACTTCCGCTAGCAATGGGGATGGAAGAATGGTGAATTTTCTCCGTGCTCCGACCTCTTTGCTAGTCAGCATCTTTAAGGTCAATCGCATACGTATCCTCAAATGACTTTTCTTCGGCCATATCCTCAAGGCGCCGGCGGACTTCCTTTTTCCGAGCTGCGTCTTCGTCGTTTTCGCTCTCAATGTTCGCGATCAGTTCTTCGACATTGATTTCCACCGACACGTCACCGACGTTATCCGTGATCTGCGGTTCACTCAGAACCACTGTTTCTACCGACTCTTCATCATCGACAACCGATTCCGCGTCGCCACTTTTACTTCCGTCTTCACTGTTCATCATCACAAACCCCAAGGCAAGCTCAGTTCAAAATTAAGAAATTGTAAACACCTATGAGCTACTTATAGTTTGTATACCGCGAATATCATGTCCACGCAAGCACACCATAGACACTTTTATGATCATCTGGAGAAGGTTTGTTGCGGGCGAAATTATCAATGACGAAATCGACGCCTTTAGCGGATCAAATTATTGATTTCGAATATCGGCAATAGTATTGCAAGTACGATCAGCAACACTATTGCGGCCATTATGATAACCATCAATGGCTGCATGATGCCAAGCAACGTTGCGATCAGCCCGTTGACTTCCCGTTCCTGATTCTTTGCAGCATGTGCCAGCATTTCCTCCAACTTGCCGCTGGCTTCACCGCTGGCAATGAGATGAGTCGTCATTGGCGGAAACAACTTGCTGTTGGCGAGCGATCTGCTGATCATGGCTCCCTCACGAATTCTTAAAGAGGCCTCTTCGACCGCCTCTCGCATGGGCAGGTTGACCACGACCTGCGATGCGATGTGCAGGGATTCCAGTATTGGCACGCCGGCACCGGCCAGGATACTCAGAGTTTGTGTAAAACGTGCGGTATTGATACCGCGCGTTAACTTGCTGATGATCGGCAAGCGCAGAAGCAGGTGGTGATACTTTCGCTTCGGGCCGTCTTTCTTGAGCAGGTAGCGCAGCCCAAATATCGAACCTACGATCGCCAATATCAAAAAGAACCAGTAACCGCGGATGAAATCACTGGAGGCAATCATGATCCGTGTCAGAAGCGGCAATTCCTGATTGTAGTTCTCAAATATGTAGACAACTTTAGGTACTACATAGGCGAGCATGAAACTGATTATGCCGACTGCAGTTACGATCAGTGCAATTGGATAAATTAGTGCGTTGCGTACCTGTTGTTGCAGTTGTTGACGGTTCTCCGTAAATTCAGCAAGCCGTTCGAGTACCGCATCCAGATGACCGGACTGTTCACCAGCCGCGACCGTTGCCCGGTAAAGCTCGGGAAATGCCTGCGGAAAATCTGCCAGGCCAGCGGCCAGACTGTGCCCCTCCATAACCCGTGATCGCACACCCATCAGGATGCTCTGGGTTCTCGGGTTTTCGTTTTGTTGGCTGACAGCGAGCAGGGATTCCTCAAGCGGTAACCCGGACTGCGCCAGTGTCGCAAGTTGTCGTGTCAGCAGGGCAAGGTCGCTCGCCGAAAGGCCGCGACGGATGGAGATACTTCCCTGGCGGCGCGATTCCTTTTTAGCAACTTCGTTGACACTGATCGGCAGAAGCTGCCGCTCGCGAAGAATCTGGCGTACGTGTTTGGGTGTATCGCCCTCAACAAGTCCTTTCGATTCCTTGCCTTTTTGGTCGAGTGCTACGAACTCAAATGCGCCCATAAAGTTATCTCAGCACGATGCGATAATTGAGGTTACAGGCTGGCACACTTTGCAATATCAGTCTGCGCGAGTGACGCGCAAAACTTCTTCAAGTGTCGTCGAACCCTCAAGAACCCGGCGCTGGCCATCCTCCCTGATGCTCGGGCTCATGGTCCGTGCATACTTCTCAAATTGTTGCTCACTGGCGCCATCATGAATCATCGTGCGCATGGCATCGTCCACCGCAATCAATTCATAAATGCCGGTCCGCCCACGAAACCCGGTGGCGTCTTCGCTCTGCGGTCGGAACAGTGTTGGCGGATCGGCCTGATCGAGACTTAAGGTCTGACATTCATAATCACGAGCAGTGTAGGGCACTTTTGTATCATCATCGAGCACGCGTACAAGTCGCTGCGCAAGCACGCCAATCAGGCTCGATGACAACAAGAATGGTTCGATGCCCATGTCGCGCAGTCGGGTAACCGCACCCGATGCAGTGTTGGTGTGTAACGTGGATAGAACCAGGTGGCCGGTCAGGCTTGCCTGAACCGCTATTTCCGCGGTTTCAAGGTCACGAATTTCTCCGACCATCACAACGTCGGGATCCTGACGCAATATTGCGCGAAGTCCCCGCGCAAACGTCATATCGACCTTGGTGTTCACCTGGGTCTGACCGATACCATCGATAAAATACTCGATCGGGTCTTCCACCGTCATGATATTGCGCGTGTTGTCATTAATACGCGCGAGTGCGGCGTAAAGTGTCGTCGTCTTGCCGGAGCCGGTCGGTCCGGTTACGAGAATAATGCCATGTGGCTTATGAATCAGGCTGTCAATAGTATCCATTGACTGTTCATCCATGCCCAGAGACTTGAGGTCGAGACGTCCCGCCTGTTTGTCGAGCAATCGTAAAACGACTCGCTCCCCATGGCCTGAGGGCATCGTTGATACACGCACATCAACTGCGCGGCCCGCAATCTTCAATGAGATACGTCCATCTTGCGGCAGGCGCTTTTCGGCAATGTCCAGTTTTGACATGACCTTTATTCGTGACACAACAAGCGGCGCCAACGCGCGTCGGGTTTGCAAAACTTCCTGCAATACACCATCAATTCGGAATCGTACAACCAGTCGGTTCTCGTATGGCTCGATATGGACGTCCGAGGCATTCTCTTTGACTGCTTCGGTCAGAACCGCATTGATAAAGCGGATGATTGGCGCATCATCGTCACTTTCAAGAAGATCCGAAGGTTCCGGTAGGTCCTGTGCGACCTGCAGCAGATCAGTGTGCTCATCAAGATCGCCAACCATTTGCATGGCTTTGTGGCTGCCTTGCTCGTAGGTCTGTTGCAACAATCCGTCGAAGGCTTCGGCGGTGACCCGCGTCAACTGCAACGGTACGCCTGCGAATCGTCGCGCTTCCGCGAGGCTCAACGGTGATGCGCCAGCCCGGTAAATGGTATCTGCGATGCCATCTTTGAATTCACGAATCAGCACGCCGTGCCGTTTGGCAAATGAAAAGGGCAGTGCGCGAGCATCCGCTTCGCCACCAGCAGAGACTTCGTTGCTCTCCGCGGGTTCGACTTCCAGCACGATTTCAGTATTGCTATCCAAGTTCGAAATGCTCCGGCCCTTGTCTATTGTTCGATTTCAGGGGGCGTAGTCGATTGGGCTGGTGGAGTCTTCACGTACTCATCCAGCGCGGGCAATACCGGTCGCTCGACGCCAGGCATCAGCCCGACTCCCTTTTTATTTCGTTCCTGCAAATCGCGAATCATGTTGTATTTGGAATTGGTTTCGAAGGAGGTTTGCATGCTGTCACGCAATATTTTTGCCCGAATAAATACCATCAAGTTGGTCTTGACCTTGTCAGTTTTTCGCGCACGAAATAAATTGCCAATAACCGGAATGCTGCCGAGTATGGGAACTCTCTGGTCGCTTTCAAGCAACCTGTCCTCAAGCAAGCCACCAAGCACGAGAATCTCACCATCTTCGACAATAACAGTCGTTTCAATAATTCGTTCATTCGTTACCAGGTCGACCGCGCCGGTCGCCGCCTGGGCAATACTTGATATTTCCTGAGAAATTTTCAACAGTAGCGAGGTGCCCTCATTAATTTGCGGCGTGATGACCAGTTTCACACCAACCTGTTCGCGTTGAATCGTCTGAAACGGGTTGACGGCACCGCCGACACTGCCCGTGTTCGAAAACGAACCGGTTACAAAGGGCACTTCCTGCCCAACGTTAAGGCTGGCCTCTTCATTATCGGTGGTCACGATCGTCGGTGTTGAAATAATGTTGGTATTAGCATCGCCTTGCAACGCGTGCAGGATGGCCGCAAAGCTGGTGCCACTATCGGTAAGACGCCCAATGCCAAGCGAGATGCCCTCAGCAATCAGACCGGCTGGGTCGACACCTTCACCACCGCTGCCGATAGCGCCGGCAAGGTCAAGGACGTTGGTGCCGCCGCCGGAGAAGTCGGTAACGCCAATTGGATTATTGGTGCCGCTGCCATCGACCGCCCAGGTGACGCCAAGCTGCGTTGACTTGTCCACTTGCACTTCAACGATAATGGCTTCGACCAAAACCTGTGCGCGACGAATATCGAGTTTATCGACGATGGCCATCAACGAACGCATCATCTTGGGTGGCGCATTTACGACGAGCGAGTTTGTTTGCAGATCGGCCCAGACACTCACTGCTGCGCCGGAGTTGGCGGTCGGTGCAGCGCCTTCCGTCGCAGCCTGCTGCGTAAAGTGTTGCTGTAGTTTGGTCGCCAGGTCTTCTGCGTCGGCATAACGAAGATACCTGACCTGACTGTCGCCGCCAGCTTCCAGAGGCGTGTCCAGGTGTGCAACGAGTGCACGTAATCGAAGTCTGCCACTCTTGTCGCCACCAATGAGGATGCTGTTGGTGCGGGCGTCCGCTACCAGGCTTGTTGTCACTGGCAGTCCATCTGCACGCGGCGCCTGTGTTAATGCCGTTAACACTCGTACGACCTCAGTGGCAGAAGCATGTTCAAGCGGCACGATTTCGATCTCTTCGTCGTTCGACTGATCGATGCGACGGATGATGCGCATCATTCGCTCTACGTTTCCTGCGCGATCGGAAATAATCAGCATGTTTGAGCCAGGATGAGCCGCGAGGTGACCGTATTGCGGAATCAGTGGCCGGAGAATCGGTACCAGCTGCGCAGCGCCCACATTTCGTACCTGGATTACCTGCGTCACGATGTCTTCGCTGGCTGCGCCGTCGGTGCTCAGCAAACCTGAGTACTGGCGCGCGCTGGCATCCGGAATAATTTTGACAATGTCACCGGTGGTGATCGCCACATACTTGTTCACTTCGAGGATTGACAGGAACGCCTCGTAGAATGCGTCCGGTGACATTGGAGTTGATGAAAGCATGGTGACTTTTGCCTGGATTCGCGGATCCAGGATGAAATTCTTTCCGGTAACTTCACCAACGGCCTCGACGATCTGACGAATATCGGCGTCCCGATAATTTGGCGTTATCGTCGGTTCCTGTCCGTTTACCAGTGGTGCAACGAAAAGGCACAGTAAAATCAGCGATATTCGTCGTAGGTTGAAAGAATGCAATCCGGGCACTATTTTCAGTTCCTTCATTTATTGTCGTCCAGGTTGAGCTGGCTGGTATTCAATACGAGCACTTCCGGTTGGCCATTGCGTTCAACAGTGACAGATACCTGTTCCGTTTCGCCAAGGCTTTGAAAAATCTGTGTCGCTTGTTGCGGGTTGGTCAAAGCTGCACCGTCGATATCTTTTATGAGATCACCTGGTCGCAGTCCCAGCGCCGCAAACTGCTTGCGATCACGACCCGGGTAAACCCGGTATCCCTGCATCTGGCCAGAAACATAATAGGGGGTTGGGCGAATCACATCCGCAAGCTTGGTCACGTTTTGCGCAACGACATTCTGAATACTTTGCGGGTTGGGATTGCTGGCGGCGCGACTGACGGTCGTGGCGCTGCGCCTTGTGGACATCGTTCCCTGTGGAAATTCCTTCGGCAGTTTCAGGACTTCCAGGCTGCCGGCGCGATTGAGTACCACGCGATCGGCATATATCGCGTGCAATGTTGCGCCAGGTGCCACGGTGTCCTTGATCGAATAGATTTTTTCCTCTTTGCTGGCGTCAGCAATGATTGCGAGTGAGGTGGCATCATCCGCAGATGCCAGGGTGCCTTTCAGTTCAAGACTGAGCCTCGTTTCGGCCAGGTTTTCGTGACTTTCCTGCGGCGCTGCAATGACGGCAGCTTCAGTACTTGCTTCGCCAAAAATATGTGCATTTGCGATACTTTGCACATCAGCTGACCCGGCTGAGCCAGCAGCGGAGCGCGATATTTGCACGGGTGGCGCAATAATCAGGTCTCCGGTCGAAGATCCGGGCATCAACATCCAGATAATGCGGGCGAGTTGCCAGGCAATAGCCACAACCAGGGCCATCACGACCCAGCGAGGCAGCAGCTGATTGCCGGCGACAAGCATGCGTTCGGCGTCTAAGCTACTGAAATCAGACCATTTTGCTTCGATTGTCATATCCGGAGTGACCCTGGTGCGTTGCAAAAGCGGGAGTTCAGCTCCCGGGACTACTTATCCTTTAAACGCAGCAACGTGATAATAAGGTTTGCACCCCCCTTGAAACAAGCTACAAACACCAAAAAACCTATATACCCCAAGTATATACCTCTTATTCCTAATTCTTTTTTTAATTATATATTGCGGTCTGGCGAAATAAATTCCCGCAATTATGCGAACCGGGCTTGGAGAACCGCTGCGCGGGCCCATATATAATGGCCTTTCGTGCACTTCACCATGAATAAACGTGGCGGAAGGCAGAAATACATGCGACAGGCGATTTCAGACAGTTATGACCGAAAAAAATTCATCAGACAGCAGCATTAATGTCGGCCAAGATCTTGCCGTCGAAGAAGCTGCCCCCAAGCTCAAGCGGCCGCCATTATATCGCGTTGTGCTAATCAATGACGATTTTACGCCGATGGAATTCGTGGTGGAGGTTCTTGAGTCTGTGTTCGCGATGGAGCGCAACAAGGCGACCCGCGTGATGCTGGAGGTGCATACCAAAGGTAAGGGTATTTGCGGTGTTTTCAGTTACGAAATTGCCGAGACCAAGGTGGCGCAGGTTACCGGTATCGCGCAACAGCAGCAGCACCCCTTGTTGTGTACGATGGAAGAATGTTAATACATTGTTGGAGAAAGCCATCCATGTATCGCGCGCAAGCTGACACGGCATTTATTTTTTTTGAATATGAGAGTTAGACACTGAAGATATGTTGAATAATGAACTGGAATTTTGCCTGAGCGAGGCGTCATTGAGCGCCAGAGATCGCCGTCACGAATTTCTGACCGTGGAGCACCTCCTGCTCGCACTACTCGATATTCCCAAGGTTCACGAGATTCTCAAGGCGTGCGATTGCGACGTAGAGCGCTTGCGTCGACAGCTGACAGAGTTTATCGATGAGGCGACACCACTCTTGCCCTTGGGCGACGAGGGTGATGTTCAGCCGACGCTTGGATTTCAACGTGTATTACAGCGCGCTGTTTACCATGTCCAGTCCAGTGGCAAGAAGGAAGTTACCGGGATCAATGTACTGGTCGCGATCTTTAGCGAAAAGCAATCCCAGGCCGTATACATTCTTGGCCTGCAGGACATATCCAGACTTGATGTTGTGAATTACATTTCACATGGTCTGCCGCAGGTTCCGGGCGAGAGTGGCGAAGAGGAACAGGCAGCTCCCGTTGAAGGTGAAGAGGACGCCGGTTCCAGCGCGCTGGACAAATACGCAACTAACCTGAATCAGCTGGCGATTGACGGCAAGATTGATCCACTGATTGGCCGTGAAATAGAAATCGAAAGAACAGTGCAGATTCTTTGCCGCCGGCGGAAAAACAATCCGCTGTACGTCGGTGATGCCGGTGTTGGCAAAACCGCGATCGCAGAAGGTCTGGCGCGCATGATTACCGAAGAGCGTGTGCCGGAAATACTGCGTGACGCGACCATTTTTGCGCTTGATATGGGCACTCTGATCGCTGGTACAAAGTATCGGGGCGATTTCGAAAAACGCCTGAAAGCAGTGATAAATGAAGTCCGTGATGATCCGAGCGCAATCCTTTTTATCGATGAAATTCATACCGTTATTGGCGCTGGCGCTGCATCTGGCGGCGTCATGGATGCATCCAACCTGATCAAGCCTGCGCTCGCGAATGGCGACATTCGCTGTATCGGATCGACGACCTATACCGAATATCGCGGCGTCTTCGAAAAGGACCACGCGCTGGCGCGTCGTTTTCAGAAAATAGATGTTCCCGAACCGAGTCTGGAGGAAACCATTGCGATTCTGCGTGGCCTGAAGAGTCGTTTCGAAGAACATCACGGCATCAGGTATGACAACGAGGCGCTGGACGCCGCTGCAGAACTCGCGGCAAAACATATCAATGATCGGCGGCTGCCCGACAAAGCGATCGATGTAATCGATGAGGCTGGCGCCAGCTTACGCTTGTTACCGGAAGCAGAACGCCCGGAACGTGTCACGGTGACCATGGTTGAGAATGTGGTCGCGAAAATGGCGCGTATTCCGCCGAAAAGCGTATCCACGTCGGACAAAAATGTTTTGCGCACGCTCGACCGTGACCTCAAATTATCAATCTTCGGTCAGGATGCAGCGATTGAGGCACTTAGTGCTGCGATCAAGATGTCTCGCTCCGGCCTGAGCGAGGACACGAAGCCTGTCGGTTCATTCCTGTTCTCCGGCCCGACCGGTGTTGGCAAAACTGAAGTCACCCGGCAACTTGCCATGGTGATGGGTGTTGAGCTGATTCGATTTGACATGTCCGAATACATGGAGCGGCATACGGTCTCAAGGTTGATCGGCGCGCCACCAGGATATGTCGGTTTTGATCAGGGTGGTCTGCTGACGGAAGCAGTCACCAAGAACCCACATGCTGTGGTTTTGCTGGACGAAATCGAGAAAGCACACCCCGAAGTTTTCAACCTGCTGTTGCAGGTTATGGACCATGGCACGCTGACAGATAACAACGGTCGCAAAGCGGACTTTCGCCATGTTGTCCTGGTGATGACGACCAATGCTGGTGCTCAGGAAATGAGCCGTGCCTCAATTGGTTTCATGCGGCAGGATCACAGTGCGGATGGTATGGAAATTATCAAGAAATCCTTCACACCGGAGTTTCGCAACCGCCTGGACGCGATTATCCAGTTTGCCGCACTGGATGCGCATTCAATTGCTCGTGTCGTAGACAAGCTGGTGGTCGAGTTGGAAGCCAAACTGGGTTCAAACGACGTAACACTGGAGCTGGACGATGCTGCGCGCGACTGGATTGCCGACCGTGGCTACGATCCCAAGATGGGCGCACGGCCAATGGCGCGGATTATCCAGGAACATATCAAGCGCCCGCTGGCAGAGGAGTTGTTGTTTGGCAGCCTTGCAGAGGGTGGTCACGTGCGCATTACAGTGGAGGCCGATGGTCAGCTGAAGCTCACGGCTGAACCGAATCGCAAAGAGTTGGCCCACCTGCCTGAGAAGTAGTCTGCATGCGGGGGGTGGTGCATTGGTTTTTCGATCAACCTGATTTCCAGATCGAAGCATTCGCGGCTGAAGCCGCTCCCACGATAGTGCCATAGTA
>RCNB010002832.1_pt1 | contig 15577 bp, 17 predicted proteins | sample 2041321 | NCBI WGS metagenome assembly RCNB01 (sample SAMN09708232, study PRJNA481090) | Marine sediment metagenome, whole genome shotgun sequencing project. | reverse complement strand
ACGAACAGTCAGCAAAGGGTTCCTACGGTGCCTAAGAAGGTTCATCAAAGAAAACAAACATAAAGCAGTGAAACTTTGATGAACGGGGACAGTCGCTCTTGGTATCAGCCACCTGAAGAAATGACGGATGGACATCACAAGAGCGGCATAATCTTAGTTGTGCGCGCGCGCGTTAAGACGTACTAAGAGATCAGGCGGTTTGATGATTTTAACCCTGATTTGACTCACCCGAAGGATGAAGAAGAGTTTTGGTTGCGGTGGCTAGCGTGGATAGATGAAATAGATTTTCTGTAACAAATCAAAACCCCCACCCCTAAGTATTTAGGGAGTCATAATTATTATCTGACACACGGATCCCAACGCGTATCTTACTCACATAGGATACTCACAACGCCTGGGATCCGTAAAAAACCATTAAAAATGCCCTCATTATCAACGAAGGCATTTATTCAGTTAAGGATGGATTATATGGGAAAGAGATATGGGAGCCAGAGCATGTTTACTCGCCTCAAACGTGTTCTCGTCAAGAGACCTGACGCTGGCTTCGCCGTGGAGGACTATGAGAAGTGGCACTATACAGGTCCCCTTGACCTAGGGGAGGCGCAGAGGGAGCACGACGCGTTCACAGATATCATGAGGAAGGAAGGCATCGAGGTCCTCTATCATCCGGAACGCCAGCCGGACCACGCCGACTCCATATTCACCTACGACCCAGCAATCATCACCGACGAGGGGGCAATAATATTTCAAATGGGAAAGAGGTTCAGGAGGGGCGAGGATGTACCAATGGAGAGGAGGCTCAAAGAGCTTGACATCCCCATCCACTACCGCATCCACGGGGAAGCGACAGTGGAGGGCGGGGACACCTTATGGCTTGACGAGGAAACAATCGCCATAGGGCAGGGGTTCAGGACAAACCGCGAGGGCCTCACTCAGATGAGGGAGGCGCTTGAGCCGAGTGGGATCAAGGTGATTCCCGTTGATCTGCCCTATTTTTACGGACCCGAAGCGTGCCTGCACCTCATGAGCCTCATCAGCTACGCTGACTACGACCTGGCGGTCATCTACTCGCCGCTTTTCCCTGTACCGTTCTGGAAGCAGCTCAAGGAAAGGAGCGTTGACATGATATACGTATCCGAGGATGATTTCAACAAGATGGGAACAAACGTGCTGGCTCTGGAACCGAGGAAGGTCATGATGCTTGACTGCACACCAGACGTGCAGAGAAACCTTGAGAACGCGGGATGCGAGGTCATCACTTACAAGGGCGTCGAGATCAGCCTCAAGACAGAGGGAGGCCCAACGTGCCTGACTAGGCCAATTCTGAGAGAGTGACCACATGAACCAAGTAGAGAAACAAGTACTGGACAGCATCGACATCTGCGAGATGATAGGCTACATTTGCGAGCTGATATCAATCCCAAGCATGACGGGAGACGAGAAAGAGGCGCAGGACAACGTGGCCGCCAAGCTGGAGTCCATCGGCATGAAGGTGGATAAGTGGAGCCTGGACCTAGATGAGCTAAGCAAGCACCCCGATTACAGCACTGAGGTGGACAGGAAGGAGGGCCACGGCGTCGTAGGTGTAACGGGAAATGAAGAGGGAAAATCATTGATCCTCAACGGACATATTGACGTTGTTCCCGCGGGGGACATGTCTAACTGGGAAAACCCGCCGTGGCAGGGAACCGTTAAAGACGGAAAGATCATGGGACGGGGCTCGGTTGACATGAAAGGCGGCCTCGCATGCGCCATATACGCGGTCAAAGCCATCAATGACGCGGGAATACAACTGAAAGGAAAGGTAATCATCGAGAGCGTCGTCGGGGAGGAGGACGGGGGCATAGGAGCCCTCGCGTGCGTGCTCAGGGGCTACAAGGCGGACGGAGCCATCATCATGGAACCCACGGAACTCAAACTGGCCCCAGCCCAAGCAGGAGCCCTCTGCTTCAGGATCACCGTCCACGGATTATCTGCTCACGCCTGCGTCAGGGAGGAAGGGGTCAGCGCCCTTGAGAAGTTCATACCAATCCATAACACCCTAATCCAGCTGGAGAAGAAGAGGAACAAGCGTATGGACGACCCGCTATACTCTAACTTTGAGCTGCCCATCCCCTTGAACATGGGCAAGGTCCAGACAGGTAACTGGCCTTCAACGGTCCCAGAGACCCTCGTGGTCGAGGGCAGGTACGGGATCGAGGTTGATGAGGATATTGAGTCAGCCCAGAAGGAGTTCACCGACGCCCTTGAAGCCGTTGTTCAGGCGGACCCGTGGCTCAGGGAGAACCCGCCCAAGATGGAGTGGTGGGGAGGACAGTTCAAGCCTGCGAGGATACCGGTCTCTGACCCCATAGTGGAGACAGTAGTATCCTCGTACAGTGACACGACAGGGGAATCACCGGTGCTTGAGGGCGTCACCTATGGCTCAGATATGAGACACCTAGTCAATGTAGGGGATACCCCAACCGTCCTGTTCGGTCCGGGCGATGTCAGGGACTCGCATAAGCCAAACGAGGCGGTGCTCATCGAGGACCTGGAGACCACCGTGAAAACATTGACTTTATCCATCCTCCGCTTCTGCGGACACTAATCCACCATTTTCTGAAACCATATTAACTGGCTGAACCGTAGACAGTGTGTGCCGGTCAAGGGAACCTACTGCCTCTGCATCAACGTCGAGGAGGATATCAGCATCAAGGTAGGTGCTCTGGGGGAGATCGATTTCCCGAGTGGGCCATACATCTACGTAGGCTCCGCCCTCAACAGCCTCCTGCCCCGACTTGAGCGACATCTCAAGAACAGCAGGGGAGAGCACGACGTAACCCACTGGCACATAGACTACCTCCTCAGGGACCCGAATGTCTCTATTGAGTCGATCTATATGAACGATAACGGGGAGAAGCTTGAGTGCGCTATAGCAGATAAAATTGCAGAGCGTGGTGAGCCTACTCCACGGTTTGGGTGCAGCGACTGCAGGTGCGTCAGTCACCTATACAGCGTAGACTCGTTCAGTTTCCTTAAAAAAATGGGTTTAAAAAAATATGTTTAGAGGCTTTCCTCTACTTCCTGGATGATGGGCATGACCATCTCGCCGTAGGTTACAGCGATACCTGTAGCCATCATGGCCGCGGATTTGATCTCCTTCTTGGAGATACCGGACTTCAGACCCACGCCCACGAAGTGGCGTAACGCGATTGGGTCACGGATAGCCGAGTAAACCGCGATCCTGAGTAGGATTACGGTTTTCTCATCCAAACAACCGTCAATGTTGATTGCCTGGGACATTGTTTCCCAAGCTGCGGTGATTCCGGGGGTCTCCTCGTTGAAGATCTGCCAAACGTTCTTTCTTGCCATAAGAATCATCCTATTATAGGAGGATTGTTTAATATAATTGACCCGATTGGTGTATTTAATAAACGATAAAGCACCTCGTAGGTCATATTGGGGGAGTTCCGGATAGCCAACAAGTTCATCGAAGACATAGATTACGTTGTAAAGAAGATCGAGGACGAGCTCTCCCAAGAAGAGTACAGTAAGATCCTGGTCCTTCGTGAATCACTTTTAAAGTTGTACAGGGAGCGTAGGGTCAAGATCAACCACAGCGTCATGGAGCTGATATGCGCAAAGTTCCTGGTGCAGACCGGCTTCAACGTGGAGCTAGAACATGAGCTCAACAGCATCAGCACCGACATATACGCAAAGAAGGGGTTCGGCAGCCTAATCGTCGAGGTAGAGACTGGGTTCGTTCCACCCACACACGCCCTTGACCCCGTTAACTACCTAAGGGCTAGAATCACCAGCAAGATAACCCGTTACAGCGCCTTCGCGAACAAGTTCATCCTAGCCACGACCCCGTATTATATAATGCAGATACCGCCCAGCCTGGTTAAACCACCGAGGTTCCGCACCCAGGAGGAGATCAATTACATCAAGACCCTCTGCGACCAGTACTACTCAAACCCACCTGTGAGCCTTGAGGAGATCAGGAACGCCAGGCTGCACAGCATATACGTCGTGGACGTTGACAACGCCTCCATCAGAGAGTGGGAGGTCAACGAGTACATGGGCAAGACCGCCCTATGGAACGTATGATAACGTCTTTATCGAGGAAACCTAAACAAATCTAAAACATTTTTTCAATAAAAAATTCTAAGATGCTTGGGGTGGGACTCGAACACACATTTACTAGTAACTCGTTACTTTTCGGTGCATATTTATTGAGATAAAATGGGGGCGTGTGTGATTCTTATAGAACATATTTTAAATGTGTTAGTTACCAGTAAACGATGAAGGAGACGGTGAAGATGGATGATAAACTGAAAGAAACCAAAGATGCTATGGGTTTTCAAGCGAAGAAGGATAAAGTAACTGGCATAAATGACCGAGACGGGAGACATTTCAACTGCGCTGAGAGCACGGTTCTAATCATCAACGATAAACACCCCTTACCGGGGTTCGGCTCTGATGCCATGAAGATTATGTCCACTACGGGTGGAAGTGTAAGTCTAACCGGAACCGCGTGTGGTGCAGTGGTTGGAATCGCCACGGCTCTTGGTCTCGCTTACGGGGTGGACGGTACGGAGCCGCAGGATGAATACGCCAAGAAAAAGATGGAGAACTTTATGCTTTCGAGGGGTATCATCAACGAGTTTAAGGAAAAGTTTGGCTCGGTCAACTGTATTGACTTGACTGGGTTGGATTTCGCTGTTGATGAGGACTTGGGTAAGTGGGGAGATGTCTATGCTGAGAGGGAAAAGTTAGCCGTCAATTGTCATACCTATATTGACTGGGCAGCTAAACGGGTGCTAATGACCCTCAATAGCTAAACAACAAACAACTCTTTATTTTTTGTATTTTCATCGCTGAGAAATACTACTCTAGTGTAATCCTCTGGAAGCCATCTTTCGCACGCATTTCACGTATACTAGTAAGGACGTAATACGATTACGTGTTTAGTAAATATTATAGCGGAGATATGAGGTGCGCGCGTAAATATACTAGTATAAATGGAGACTTTATCGATGATTTTATCCTCACTTCACCATAACTGCGCGCGCGACAATTAATGAAAAATACATGACGGGTTCAATTTTTTCTGTGCACTCCACGCGTTTTGGTTCAGTTTGTCTGATATGTTTAAATCAGCTACATAACCATTAGCTTAGCATCGTTAACGTAGACGCAGAGAGGTGAAATATTTGGAAGGTATAGTTAAAAAATGGCTTGACAGGGGCTTCGGCTTCATAAGCGTTGAAGGGCAAGACGATGAGGTTTTCGTTCACCATACAGCCCTTGACGGAGTATCCGAGCTTCGCGAAGGTCAGAAGGTAGAGTTCGATGTCGAGGACTCCCCCAAGGGCCCAAGGGCTTCAAACGTAAAGGTAGTAGAGTAAACGGGTATATTCGAATGGGCCCGTAAAGTTGGGGCATCGCCCCTTTTTTAAACCCACTGATATGTTGCGCGTGTGAATGATGATTGTTTAGTTAGAACTGTAAGAACACGCGCGTGTTGCTTACAAAACATTACTTCACTTTTTTCTGACTTGTGGTAACGGGTAAAACAATTTATCGGCTAAACAAACTACAATATTATTAACATAAATCACGCAATATTCTATTAACAAGTAAACAAAAACAATCCAGAACTTGCTGAACCAATGAAACAGAACCATCATATAATATCAAAAGACAGTACTATCTGCCCAAGTGCAAGTGGAAGAAGCTCAAAGAAGCGAAAGAGCCCAAATCCGCAGAACAAAAGAGTCGGGCTTCAAAGGAATCAATCGGCTTAGGCTTGTTGAGAACCTACGACTTTGAGTAAGAACACTTGGGTAATTTGCATTTTATAGAAAAATTATACGCGCGCGTTTGGGGCTTATCTTCCAATGATTATATAATCCTATAGATAATTCTATAGCATTTAGTATTGAGGTAAAGTTAATGTATTTAGTTCCACGTGCGTACTATTTTTCAGTTAACTCGATACCCAATGAAAAGGGTCAAGTTAACAACATTGAGGAAAAAAAATGATTGGCCAAATTTATTTTGACTGGAAAGGTAAACGAGACTCTGTAAAGGAGTACGGTAAAAAACTAGAGGAAGCATGCAAAAAGACAGGCAACAAGTTCCTTGGTATATATAGTCCAAACCAGGACAAGTGGAACTTTTGTGCTATGATTGAAATAGATACCTGTAATGATCTTTCAAAGGTATTCAGCGAAGCTGGAGGAATGCCCGAAACGATGCCTTATGGTATCTTCAAGTATTATGTTAAAAATTATCCATAAACAGCAATCTTACCACAGCTTTTTTTTATATATTGCGCGCGCATGTTTCGTGGTGTGTGGGTCAGGTTTATTCAACTGTTATTAAGGTGAGTGAAGAACGTAAATTCTGTATTCGTCGGATCTTGTTTGTGATAATATCCCTCAGATCAGACATGGTCTCTGCTTCTAGTTTCACTATGAAGTCATATACTCCATAAACTCCGTAAACTTCCTTCACTTCAGGTACATCTTTTAACGATGACTCTACTTGTGAGCCTTGCCCAAGTTCTGAGTTAAGTAATACAAACGCTTTGGCCATACATTACATAAAGTGAGGATTTCATATAAATGAATCATATCAAGTAGGAAACTGCGTTTTACTTACGCAGCTATTCTTTGTCTATAAGATCATAATCAATTAAGATCTCATTGATTTTATATGTAGATTCATAGACCATTTTTTCGTTTTTAGCTCCCGTGCAGACGAGTTTACCTGAAGCAAAGAGTAGAAGAACTGTCTTAGGTTCCTGCATACGATATATGAGGCCTGGGAACTGCTCAGGCTCGTACATTACATTATCCAGGACATCAGCAGCCATCTCCAAGTCGATATACCCGTGGAGGTTTCCTGATGCAACCATGTTCTGAATCACAATCTCTGGCTTACCCAGAACGACGATCCCTTTATCTTTTAACTCACGGACCACCTTGTTGACTGCGCGTCTTGCAAGTTTCTCTGATTTAGCGCCAGTGCAAACCATTTTACCCGTGCTGAATATTAGGGTGGCTGTTTTAGGTCTCTTGAGCCTGAATACTAAGCCTGGGAACAATTTCGGTCTGTACTCGGTGTTCCTAAAAACCTTCAAAATGTCAATAAGGTTGAATTTCTGGTTAAGACTTGCTGAGGCTACGACGTTCACAATTTCAATGTCCAGGTTTTCGGGATTATCTACCGGTTCCTGTGCCATTGTATATTACTCCACGAATGTGTTCAAGACCCGATTATCGAAGGCAGTTGGCTTGAACACGTGTCATATGGATACTTTCTAACGAATTTAAATACCTTTACGCGCGCGCGCATAATAATCAAAGAATACACCTCTGAGTAAATGGAGACCCTGGCCTGAAAGCCTGAATATGAAGGACCCCAAGATCGTAAACACTGAACCTAATTCTGTCCCCATTAGAAGTCTTAGCCTTGAAATCCACTGCTTCTCTTGGAATTATATGATAGATAGGACCTTGCCTGGATCCAGGTACTCGAAGTTCAACCACCAATAACGCGCGCGCGCAATGTGAATTACCTCCGAGTAGAGTGTATACCGAGACAAAGATTTTCGCGTTTCAATTTCGAAATTTTAACGTTTAATAGAACGTTTTTCTCATTTTTCACTTCGTGAGATGGTTATCCTTCTGTACACCTACACCACCAAAATATGTCAAAATTATCACCAAGTGATACCAAAAATAGGTGCGGGGGGAGGGATTCGAACCAGTTTATACTAGTACATTATTGGAGTTTTTCAGATGTTTTGACTGCCTGAACGCTTCGTCCTTTTTCTCCAAAAAGGTACCCATATTCAGCAAATCCAAACAATACAAGTAGGTCACACACAAAGGGAACTGTCCTCAATCGAGCAGACGGAAGACTGTTCTCATTGGCAAACCAGTATAGACTAGACTCGATTGATTCGTTTTTCTCAGGATATATCTCTGAACATATTTTGAGATACTCCCCCTTTGCATCGATGAGCGTGTAGAGTACTTCCCATCTCTCCCTTCATAATAATATTTCATCATGCTTCAGTGGAAAGAAGTTTTATGGACTTCGACATATTCTACAGGAATGTCAGATGTAATCCGGCACATTGGAGAGGAGACCATTATCGGGGAAAATGTTCAGATCTGGAATTTCTCGTACATTGGTAAAGGAGCTGAGATCGGAGATAATACAAAAATCGGGTCTCTTGTTCACATTGATTATGGGGTGAAGATTGGAAAGAACTGCAAAGTGGAAGGAATGGCATATATTCCTCCATTGACGGTGATTGGAGATGGAGTGTTTCTAGGACCTGGTGTGATCTTCACCAATGACCCATATCCAATGAGTGATAGAATGGTAGGAGTCATTGTGAAGGATGATGCCATTGTGTGTGCTGGAGCAATGTTGAAAGCGGGTATCACAGTTGGAGAACGAGCGGTGATAGGGATGGGGGCTGTCGTAACAAAGGATGTGCCTCCAGACACGCTAGTGTATGGTTCACCTGCAAGACAAGGTTACCCTATGGAGCAATATTTAGAGAAAAGAAAACAGTGGAATAATGAGTAGGTTATTTTTGGTAGTTTGAAACTACCTTCTCTACACCCTCACCAATGTACCCGAGCTCTTCTTCGGTAAGGAAGGGGTGCATGGGTAGACTCATTATCCGTGTGGATAGGTCTTCAGATACGGGGCATGATTGTAAGAGATAGAGTTCTTTTATGATTGGTTGCTGGGTCAACGCCGATGGGTAATGGATTCCGCAGTCGATGTTCTCAGCCTGTATTGCCTTCATGAACTGGTCTCTTGTACAGTTCATCTCTTCAGTTTCAACTCTGACGCTGAAATAGCTGTATGAATGGTTAGAGTTGGGCTGGATTTTCTGTGGTGTGATACCTTCAATCTTGTCAAATGTGTTCTTGAGCGTTTTCCCTGCTGCTCTCCGTTTTTTCATATAGAAATCCAACTGATCTAGCTGGTTGATCCCGATAGCGGATGCTATGTCTGTAGGTCGGTAATTGAGACCGTACATAACATGATGGTATCTTGCGTCATCTCCATGACTTCTTAGTAGACATCCTCTCTTGTAGAGTTCATCGTCATTGGTCGTTACTATACCGCCTTCACCCATTGTGAGGGTTTTTGTTGGGTAGAAACTGTAACAGTTCAAGTCATTATAGGATCCAAGGTCTTTTCCGTCATATTCGGTCCCGTGGGCTTGAGCACAGTCGTTTACTATGTACAGATTGTGATCCTCAGCTATCTCCATTAATGATTTCATGTCGCAGCTATTGCCGAAAAGATGCACGGGGGCTAGTGCTTTTGTCTTGGAGGTTATCTTCTCCTTTACATCCTCGATGTCCAAGAGGTAGTCGTATGGGTTTACGTCTGCTAGAACTGGTTTCGCGTTGCTGAAGTGAACGGTGCTGATGGTTGCGATGAATGTGAATGCTGGTGCAATTACCTCGTCCCCGGGTTTGAGTAAAGATAAGTACGCTACATGGAGGGCCGCGGTTCCATTAGATACGGCATAGGCGTGTTTTGCCCCGGTTTTCTCAGCGAATTGTTCCTCGAATTTCTTTGTATATGGGCCTTGACGGACGTATGCGGACCTGAGTATCTTGGTAATGTCCTGTTCGTCTTTCTCATAAAACATAGGTTTTACGAGAGAAATGCGATCTGGAGAGACAGGTTTCCCTCCATCGATAGCTAGCTTCATGTTATTACATGTAAGAAAGCATAATGGTAATAAACTATCTGGGGAGCCCTACTCCTCTGAATGTGAAGCCTTTGTTGATCGCTTCCTTTCGGTCCCAAACGTTTCTACCATCAACGATTATAGGAGTTTTGAGTTGTTTTTTCAGATAATCCAGATCTGTTTCTAGGTACTCTTTGTGCTTCGTTACGAGAATGACGCAGTCTTTGCCAGTTACAGCTGATTGGAGATCTTGGACCATCGTTAATCCCTCATCCTCTTTGATATATGGATCGTGAATGGTTACAGAGGCTAATTCGTCTTTGAGCAGGTTATAGAGAGGAAGTGAAGGCGTATTTCTCGGATCGTCGCTGTTCTCAAGGAAAGCATAGCCTAGAATGACTGCGTGAGTCTCCTCGGGTTTGAGACCTTTTTCAGAAAGAGCATCGTAAAGAAGTGCCTTCATGTGCTGAGGCATGAAGTCGTTAAGGTTTCTGCTTCTTACGGTGATCTCTGGTGTAAACTTGAATCTGCCATAAGTGTCAAGACCATATTTGAGAAGCCACGGATCCTTTGGTAAACAGTGCCCCCCAACACCGGCTCCAGGTGTGTGCATGTTCCTGTAAGGATTTGCTCCTGGATTGCTGGCGTCATTGGGTAGACTATTCACGAATTTTCTAACATCGTGGACATTAACTTCAAGACTCTCACATATGAGAGCGACCTCGTTAGCGAACGCGATATTCACGTCGCGGTAAGTGTTCTCAACTACTTTACTAACCTCCGCAGTGAGAGCATTAGTCGGGTGAAGATTTGCCTTCACAATATTACTGTAAAGCTCAATGCCTCGCTGAGTACATTCAGGCGTGTAGCCACCTACAATTCTGTCGTACTGAATTAGATTGTGCAGGAGTCTGCCTACCATGACGCGTTCGTAGCTGAAAACTAAGTTGAAGTCTTTTCCTGCCTTCATTCCACTGTTTTCTTCAAGAATTGGCTTAGCTAGATTGTTTGTTGTGCCTGGGGCAACAGTAGATTCTAGGCATACAAGGGTTCCAGCTTTCATGTGGGTTCCTATGTCGTTGAGAACCTTCCTGAGAGACTGATACTTGGGCTGATGTTTTGAGTCCACGGGGGTTTGTACCGCGATGAGTATAGCGTCTGCTCTTGAATATGCTGTGATATCGTCGGTTACCTGGAACTGTTTCTCCACCACGACCTTCTGTATAAGCTCAGAGAGCCCAGGTTCATCTCCACCAATAATGGATTTACCCTGATTGAGGTGATCGATCTTCCATGCGCTTCTCTCGCTACGCCGCTGGATCCCCGTTACATGAATATCAGGGACATCCGCGAATAAGACAGCTACAGGGGTTCCCACGTATCCCATTCCAACGACTATGAGCTCCATTTGATCCCTCAGTTACTGTTTAGGAAATTAGTATAGTTTACTGTTTTGCCGGTTCTGCTAGATTCTAGGGCTGCCTCAGCTATGGTCAATGCTTTGAGACCGTCAGCTCCCGTCACGACAGGTTCTGTGTCGTTTATTATACAGTTGACGAAGGCAGTTAGTTCATTTCTGAGGGGTTCTTGGGTAGGTAAATATGGTTGGATTAATCGTTCATTGTTTTCGACTGTGATCTGTTGTGTTCTATACTGGACGGTGATGACTCCTTCGGTGCCGGTTATTGTGAGGTCTCGTTTTACGCTTGGTGTGAGCCAGTTGGTCTCGATGAATGCGTTACGGTTTCCTTTGTATCGGACGTTGATGTTTGCATAGTCCTCGAATTTGTGGGCGATACTACCACAGGTGGCATATATGGTCTCTGGACTGTTTGGGAACATTTGGGCAATGATATCGATATCATGTATTGCGAGATCTTTAACGACACCCACATCACCGATTCGGGGTGGTCTACGGCTTACTCGTCGAGTATTGGCAAGAATTACGTCACCGATAGCCTTCTGTTTAATGTGTTTGAGGGCTTCTTGTACTGCTGGGTTGAAGCGTTCAACGAAACCTACTGTGAATTTTACGTTGTTTTCCTCTGCGAGATGGATTATCGTTTTTGCCTCAACTATGGTGTTGGTCATGGGTTTTTCTACAAGAACGTTTTTACCCATGGTTAATGCAGCTGCAGCTATATCAGAGTGAGTTACAGTTGGTGTGCATATTGAGATTATGTCAATCTCGGGATTCTGAAGGATTTCATCAACATTTGTATAATAGTTTGTCTGATAGAATTTGCCTATTTCTTTTGCACGTGTTTCATCCTGATCAACTACCCCAAATAAATTAACGTTGTTCAAAGAAGCATACACTCGGGCATGATTCCTGCCCCATACTCCTGTGCCAATTACTACAGCGTTCAAAACCATATTATTCACCTACGCAGAAAAAGTTTGATAAAAATCATACAACCTTTCGATATTATTTTCAACAGTAAATGAATACCTATTTTTTAACACATTCTCACGTACAGATTCACTTTCTTCAAGTTCATCTATATTGTTCAGGATAAAACCGACTTTATTACCTTCTATAAAATCAGTCAAGGTCTTGTGGGGATACGATAAAACAGGAAGACCACAAGATATGTACTCAAAAGTCTTGTTAGGGAGACAAACATCGAGATGCGTCTTGTTCTTCGCGTCGTTAAAACCTGCCCACCCGTAATCATATCTGGTCATTTCCTTCATCAACACTCTCTGATCGAGGTGACCATGATAATGAATATATTTACTCTCCTGAGCCAAGGTCTCATATGCAACATCCTCTCTTGAAGCATAAATATGAATATGGAACTGGTGATCAGCTATTTCTTTAAATATTCCCCTCAAATCGTAGTGGTGCCCCTCGGTCTGGCTAGTGATTGTCCCTGCATATGCGATATGAGTTTCACCGTCAGTACTGGAATATTTCTTTTCTAGTTGCCGTGGTATACTGGCCTTTGGTACATAATTGTTGAAGATAATCTCGGTTCCCGAGTCAACAATGTACTGGTCCCTTAGATAGTCCTGAACCCCTTTGGTGATGTATATTCTTCCGTGGCTTTCCTCGTTCGCAATCTTTTCTTCAACAGCGTACTGATTCACTCTTTCCTCATCATCAGTAAGGCTGTACCGAGTTTTCCGCATAGTTAGTGCATCATGTGTGTCATGAATGATCGGCGTGTCTTTGACAGAGTTTAAAGCAGCCAATGTAAGATAATCGGGTGCATTATGACTGTGAATAATGTCTGGTCTATATTGTTTCACTAGCGTTGAGATGCTTTTCTCTGGGTTGTCTTTGCTCATCAATACAAATTCATCAAAGAATTCATCTCCATAACCATAAAACTCGGTTAAAGTTTTACCCTGATGTCCAAATACAAGTGATATTTCTTGGCCTAATAACCATTTTAATCCATATGCCAGTTTTAGGGTTCTCATACATGGTTGTGGTTCAATGAATAAGATACGTTTCAATTTTTTCACATTCTTCATCTATCAGCATAAGGTGTTTGATTAGTAATTATACCAATATTTTATACCTATGCCTAAGTGGATAAGTGTCTCCGAAACACCATATAAACTTAACTTTTAATACGAATGTTAATAAAAAAGATAAAGTGGTTAATAATTAGAGCTAGCAATGCAGCAAGACACAAAAAAAATTATCGAGGAAGAACTAGAATCCAAGGTTCAGGAGATAGAGCACAGGTTTCAAGCCCAAATTGAACAGGAATTGAATCTAGTCAAGGAGCAGCTCAAAGTAATCACCGCATCCACGAGCAGGATGGAACAGATAGAGAAGGATTTCCAGCGTCACGTACACGAGGACCTGGAGGAGATCAGGAGAGAGCTGAAAGTGATCTCGTCCTCAACAGCCAAAATGGAAGGCGAGATCAGCGACAGGTGGAACATATTGGTCAAACTAAGGAGCCACTCGTACGACAAACTCATGTCAGAGTACAGGAAGGTAGAGAAGAAGATACTCATCGAGGGAAAGACCTCAGAAGACATAGCTCCTAAAGAGAAAAAGGAAATATGATCCTGGTTCAAAACCTCTCTGTCCTCGTTTTCCTCGTGACCATGGTCCTTATCGCTACGGAGTGGATCGACCGCATCTATGCCTCACTCCTAGCGGCGGCGGCCATGCTAGTTATTGGAGCGATAACTCCGGATGATGTCCTACACCTCATCGATATTGAGATACTGGGCGTGATAGCGGGTATGATGCTGCTGGTAAACGGCGCCGAGAGATCGGGAATCTTCAACTGGATAGCCGTCAAGATACTGCGCGCGTCCAAGAGTCCAAAGAAGTTCGCGTTCAACCTCCTGCTCTTCACCACGTTCCTCTCCATGATATTGAACAACATAGGCGCTATGCTGATCTCGGCAAGCATCACCATCACCATGACGAGAGCACTGAAGATGAAGCCCGAGATGCTGCTAATCTTCCAGGCAATCGTGGCCAACCTGGGGGGGATGATGCTACTGATGAGCTCAATTCCCAACATAATCATAGCCCTTGAGGGGGGAATCACGTTCCTTGAGTTCTCGTACAACATCGCGCCCCTTGGAATCATACTGTTCGCGGTAACTATCTTCATCTTTTTCAGGTTCTACCTGGAGGACACCATGGGGGTGTTCCAAGATGAGTTCCGCCCAGTGGATCAGGGGGAGTGGGTCGATGACGTGGCGGCGTCCGGGGTAGACCCGGATATCAAAATGGAGCTACGTACCGAGGAGTTCGGCGAATGGATCGGGCTGGCAGTCAAGGAGTTCGGGGTCATTAAATGGGGCCGAAAACACTCGGCGGCCGCGGTAATCCTAGCTCTGACCATAACGGGCTTCATGGTCTATGACCTGATCGGGCTGACTCCTGCCCTTGTGGCGATGATCGGTGGGTGCGTGATGATGGGTTTCTCCGGCGAGGAGCCCTCCGAGGTCTTCAAGGAGATCGACTGGTCAACCGTCATCTTCCTTGCCGGCTTATTCGTCATGATCAACGGCATGGTCAAGATCGGACTCATCGAGATCCTATCTGTGAGCATCCTTGAAATGGCTGGACGATGGCCCGACAGCCTTCACATCGCGGTGATGTGGTTATCAGGCTTGCCTTCAGGGCTCGTGGATAACATTCCCCTGACCGCGACTTTCGCCCCCATCCTATCGAGCTGGGTTCTGGGAGGAGTATCACCCGATGTATGGTGGGGCCTGGTAGTGGGTGCAAACCTTGGGGGAAACCTGACGCCCATCGGCTCCCCTAGCAACATCATCGTGCTGGGCGTTTCCGAGAGTGAGGGGCATCCTATCTCCCTGGGCAGGTTTTTCAAAATCTGTTTCGGAGTCACTATGATACATCTTTTCGTTTCGATGGTGTACCTGTACTTTATGTACAGCATCTAATCGTGCCCTACAAAATAGAATAAGAGTTTTCTCCTAGCACATGTGAATTGCACGATATTCTTAGCATTAAGTTTACATGACTTATGGGAGCTCATTCCAATGCTGAGGATGAGTTAAGATTATTACCCTATCTCCTGGAACAAAAGTCTCTAACTTCAAATATTGAGGATGCCACCTTTTCTTATCCGATAGAAAAGATGAATCTGAAAAGTAATGAGTATATTCTAAATGATAAGCATCGTATTCTAGTTCACACTCATATAATGATGCCTTTCTAATTCGATGTTTTAAGCCCTCAACTGTAACATATTCATTGTTCACAAATTTTCCCTCCTGTTTCTGGAACTCTTTAAAAAAATATTGATTCAGATAGCCATATTTATGGCAATAAATGGATCCATGTCCTGCGGTACCCGATACATGGATGCCATTATCTCGGAGCCAAGATAACTCGTTTATCAG
>RCNB010001332.1_pt1 | contig 15581 bp, 15 predicted proteins | sample 2041321 | NCBI WGS metagenome assembly RCNB01 (sample SAMN09708232, study PRJNA481090) | Marine sediment metagenome, whole genome shotgun sequencing project. | reverse complement strand
GGGTAATGTTGCATTAGAAAAATTAACTTTTTTATTAAAATCAAGTCCTGATGCTAATGTAACAATGGTGGCTCCTTTTTTTAGAAAAGACACTATTGAATTGGCCAAAAGATTTGATGTCAAGTTAATTAAAATGACATACGATGAGTCTTTTTTACATAAGAAAGATTTGATTATAGCTGCAACAGATAAGTTTGATGTGAACAACAAAATTTACAACGATTCAAAAGCGAGAAACCTATTAGTAAATGTTGCAGATACACCAGATTTATGTGACTTCTATTTAGGAGGAGTTGTCACTAAAGGAAATATAAAAATAGCAATTTCTACTAATGGTAAATCACCAACAATGGCAAAACGTTTACGTCAATTTTTTGAGGATGTAATTCCTGATGAGATTGACGATTTGGCGGGCAATTTGAATTTGTTTAGAAAAACAATAAAAGGAGATTTTGCAGAGAAAGTGACCAAGTTAAACAACCTAACAAAAGGATTGCTAATAAAAAGAATAGAATAACTAAAATGATAAAAACAGATTTACTAATTATTGGAGCTGCACCTACTAGATTATTTACCGTTTTTGAGGAGGAGATTCCCCTTGATTGGGCGAGTTTTTTAGTAGACGGCTTCAGAATTAACTTTAATTCTGTAGAAAATTATGAGATTGGCATTTGGAAGGCCGAATAAACTTAATTACACTTGCTGAAGTAACAGGCATACATGAGAATGATGGATTAAAAGGACTTGCTATTATAAAAAATGAAAAAAAATTATTGTTGGATGCAGACCATTTTATATCTTTATTTGGTATGTTACCAAATCTCGATCCAATTGGAAATTAGGGATTGGAGGTAGAACTAGCTCCAGAATATTAAACCCAAATTATGAAGATTACAGAATACCAAAGTAATTTTAAACCTTATAATGTTCATTTAAAAGACACTATAGAGGTTTTTACAAAACGTTTATTTTATGTTTTGTTTGAAGAGGAATCTCAACAGCCAAAAGAACTTACATTTTTAGAACAGACATTTCTTGAAATCGCTTCCAAACTAAGTATTTATAATGGAAACGACCTTTGGAAAGCGTTTAAAGGTCAATTCTCAAAAATTAGGACAAACCTAGATTTGGATGCCATTGCCATTGAGAAAAATGATCCGGCAACAAAGAGTTTGGAAGAAGTATATTTGGCATGCCCAGGATTTCATGCCATATCAATTTATAGATTAAGTCACGAATTATATATGCTCGATGTACCAATTTTACCTCGTATGATGAGTGAGTATGTGCATGGTATTACCGGAATTGATATTCATCCTGGCGCAACTATTGGCGATTCTTTTTTCGTAGATCACGGCACAGGGATAGTCATTGGTGAAACGTCAATTATTAAAAACAATGTTAAGATATTTCAAGGGGTAACCTTAGGTGGGATTCAGGTTAAAAAGAGTATGTCTTTTACAAAAAGGCATCCAACTATTGAGAATAATGTGACTATATATGCAAATGCAACAATTCTTGGAGGTGATATCGTTATTGGTGCAAACAGTACGATTGGAGCTAATGTTTGGATTACCAAATCAGTACCAGATAATTCATTGGTAACATATCAGACAGAAATTAAAATTAGCACAAAAAAGAATGATATCTAGTAGAATTACAGATCAAATAGGAAATACGCCATTAATTGAAGTAAAGAATATTATTCAAAAAAAAGGAGTTAGGTTGTTCTTAAAGCTAGAAGGGAGTAACCCCGGTGGAAGTGTGAAGGATAGGCCTGCCCTTAATATGATTAACGAAGCTTTAAAACGCGGAGATATTAAAACAGGAAGTACCTTGGTTGAGGCAACAAGCGGAAACACCGGTATAGCCTTGGCCTTTATAGCACAGTCTTTTGGATTGAAAATGGTTTTAATAATGCCAGAAAACTCCACTGAAGAGCGTATTAGAACAATGCGTGCTTATGGAGCCGAAGTTATTTTAACTCCATCGGATATTGGCATTGAAGGATCTAGGGATTTAGCATTTAAACTCCGTGATGAGAAACGATATACGTTGTTAAATCAATTTGAAAATAACGATAACTGGAAAGCACATTATAAAACAACAGGTCCCGAAATATGGAAAGATACAAATGGTGAAATCACGCATTTTGTTTCGGCCATGGGAACAACAGGAACAATAACAGGTGTTTCAACATACTTGAAGGAGAAAAATAACAATATTATTATTGTTGGTGCGCAACCAGCAGACGGTTCAAGAATTCCAGGAATTAGAAAATGGTCACCTGAGTATGTGCCTAAATTTTTTGACAGGTCTAGAGTTGATGATGTTATCGAAGTTAGTGAAACGGAGGCTAAAGAAATGACTCGAAGATTGGCTAAAGAGGAAGGTGTCTTTGCAGGCATGAGTAGTGGAGGGTCTGTTGCTACGGCGCTAAAGGTTGCAAATAGCATTGATACAGGTTTTATTGTAGCAATTATTTGCGATATAGGGGATCGATACTTATCTTCAGATTTATTTCAATAATTCAATAATTCAATGATAAAATTGTTCTAAATTGGTGTAATCAAAAGATAATTGTGTTATTTTGCACTTCAGTTCATTAATGTATTTAAATGTTATCAAGAAAGGCCAAGGGAATAGACCCGATGAAGCCTTAGCAACCCTTTAGCAATAGAGTAGGTGCTGCATTCTACCTTAATTTAAGGATAGATAACTAGGCGTATTTTTTTAAATATTATTCCTTATTATTTTTCTTGTTAGCATAATTATTAATAGAGCTTTTTAAACTTTAAAAAGAAAATTATTATGTTTAACATTTTGCAAGTTATGCAAGAACGTATTTTAGTACTAGATGGTGCTATGGGTACCATGTTGCAAGCTTATAAATTTACTGAAGAAGATTTTAGAGGAGAACGTTTTAAGGACTACCCTACACATTTGCAGGGTAATAACGATTTATTGTCTATTACCCAACCTGATGCGATAAAAACAATTCACGCTAAATATTTTGAAGCTGGAGCAGACATTGTTGAAACCAATACATTTTCAGGAACTACCATTGCTATGGCAGATTACCACATGGAAGATTTGGTATACGAACTTAATTTTCAATCGGCTAAAATAGCAAAAGAAGTTGCAGAGGAGTTTACAGCAAAAGAACCTCATAAACCACGATTTGTAGCAGGCTCAATCGGGCCAACAAACAGAACAGCTAGCATGTCGCCCGACGTTAACGACCCAGGATATCGCGCTGTAAATTTTAATGAATTGCGTATAGCTTATAAACAACAGGTTGAAGCATTGATTGATGGTGGAGTTGATTTACTTTTAGTTGAAACGGTGTTTGATACTTTGAATGCAAAAGCGGCTTTATTTGCTATTGAAGAAGTTAAAGAAGAACGATACATAGATATTCCAATCATGCTAAGTGGAACCATTACTGACGCTTCTGGAAGAACCTTGTCTGGTCAAACCGCTGAAGCGTTTTTGATTTCAGTATCACATATTCCATTATTAACTATTGGGTTTAACTGTGCTCTAGGGGCGAATTTATTACAACCGCATTTAGAAGCCATTGCTAATAAAACCGATTTTGGCATATCTGCGCATCCTAATGCAGGTTTACCAAATGCTTTTGGTGAGTATGATGAAACTCCAGAAGAAATGGGAGAACAAATAGAAGAATATCTAAAGAAAGATTTAATTAATATTATTGGAGGCTGTTGCGGCACATCACCTGAGCATATTAGTGTAATCGCAAATATAGCAGCTAAATACAAGCCACGTAAAACTGGCGCCCTGAGCGCAGTCGAAGGGTCTCATTAAGATAAGATATGATTCTAGAAGTAGCCATATTAAGCATAAAGAAAGGACTTTCAGCCGAATTTGAAATCAATTTCAAAAAAGCAGAAAGTGTCATTTCATCAATGAAAGGTTACGTATCACATCAATTAAAAAAATGTATCGAGCAAGACGATAAATATATATTATTAGTAAACTGGGAAACGATTGAAGATCATGAAATCGGATTTCGAAAATCAGATGAATACCAAGAGTGGAAAGAGTTATTACACCATTTTTACGAACCATTTCCGACAGTAGAGCATTATAAATAATGAAAATAAAACAAACAAAGTATATGCGTTTATCAGGATTAGAACCTCTAATCTTGAATGAAAACAGCAACTTTATTAATGTTGGAGAACGTACTAATGTAGCAGGGTCTCGTAAATTTTTACGATTAATTAAAGAAGAGCGATTTGACGAGGCTTTGGATATAGCACGTCATCAAGTAGATGGTGGAGCTCAAATTATCGATATTAATTTTGACGATGGTTTGATTGAAGGAAAAGAGGCGATGGTTCGTTTTTTGAATTTGATTGCTGCCGAACCTGATATTTGTCGCGTGCCTATTATGATTGATAGTTCTAAATGGGAAATCATTGAAGCTGGACTGCAAGTTGTGCAAGGAAAATGTGTAGTAAACTCCATTTCTCTTAAGGAAGGCGAAGAAAAATTTATTTGGGAAGCGAAACAAATAAAGCGATACGGAGCAGCAGTTATTGTGATGGCTTTTGATGAAGCAGGACAAGCCGATAATTATGAAAGACGTATAGAAATTGCTCAACGCTCCTATGATGTTTTAGTAAACAAAGTTGACTTTCCTTCTGAAGATATTATTTTCGATTTAAATATATTTCCTGTAGCAACAGGAATGGACGAGCACCGAAAAAATGCGATTGATTTTATTGAAGCAACGCGTTGGGTTCGCCAAAATTTGGAAAATGTTAGTGTAAGTGGAGGTGTGAGTAACGTGTCTTTTTCTTTTAGAGGAAATGATGGAGTTCGGGAAGCTATGCACTCTGTATTTTTATACCATGCTATTCAAGCGGGTATGAATATGGGAATTGTAAATCCAGCGTTATTAGAGATTTATGATGATATTCCTAAGGATTTATTAGAACATGTTGAAGATGTTATTTTAGATAGAAGAGACGATGCAACCGAACGTTTATTAGATTTCGCAGAAACTGTAAAAGGGTCAAAAGTTGAAAAAGGATTAGATTTATCGTGGCGAGAAAATCCAATTCAAGATAGAATTACACACGCTTTGGTAAAAGGAATAGATTCTTTTATTATTGAAGACGTAGAGCAAGCTAGACAAGAAGCCGAAAAACCTATAGAAGTCATTGAAGGGCATTTAATGATAGGTATGAATGTGGTAGGTGATTTATTTGGCGCGGGTAAAATGTTTTTACCGCAAGTGGTGAAATCAGCTCGTGTTATGAAAAAAGCGGTAGGCTATTTAAATCCGTTTATTGAAGAGGAAAAAGGAGATAAGCAAGAGCCTGTTGGTAAAATTTTAATGGCAACTGTAAAAGGCGATGTACACGATATTGGTAAAAATATAGTAAGTGTGGTGTTGGCTTGTAATAACTACGAAATAGTTGATTTAGGAGTGATGGTAGCACCTGAAAAAATTATTGAAACCGCCATTAAAGAACGCGTTGATGCGATTGGATTATCTGGTTTAATTACACCATCACTTGATGAAATGGTGTATTTAGCTAAGGAAATGCAACGTAAGAATTTTGAGGTACCATTATTAATTGGTGGAGCAACAACATCTAAAGCACATACAGCGGTTAAGATTGATACGCAGTATAATAATGCCGTGGTTCATGTAAATGATGCATCAAGAGCTGTAACTGTGGTTGGTGACTTACTGAATAAGAAAACATCGAACGCCTATGTGGCTAAAATGAAAAAGGATTATGATGAATTTCGTATTAAGTTTTTAAAACGGGGTAAAGAGAAATCATATATTTCTATTGAAGAAGCGCGTAAAAGAAAATATAAAATTGATTGGGAAAGGTCTGAAATTGTAAAACCTAAGGAATTAGGCGTTCAAATTTTGAAACAATTAAGTTTAAAGGAATTAGAGCCATTTATAGATTGGTCTCCATTTTTTAGAAGTTGGGATTTACATGGTAAATATCCAAATATTTTGACTGATGAAGTTGTTGGAGAGCAAGCTGCCCAGTTGTTTGAAGATGCTCAAATTATGATTAAAGAGATTGTTGCAAAGCAATTATTGAAACCCAAAGCTGTTTTTGGTTTGTTTGAAGCGAATGCTATAAATGATGATGATATTTCTATTCAGAAAAAAGGTAAGGAAGTTGGTGTTTTTAGAACGTTACGTCAGCAATTAAAGAAAAGAGACGGTATTCCAAATATAGCTTTAGCTGATTTTGTAGCGCCTAAAGATTCTGGAAAAACAGATTATATGGGTGCATTTTGTGTCGCTATTTTTGGAGCACAAAAATTAGCCGATAGTCACAAAGCTAAAGAGGATGATTATAATGCGATAATGGCACAAGCTATTGCAGACCGTTTTGCCGAGGCTTTCGCTGAGTATTTACATAAACAAATACGAACTAAACATTGGGGGTATGCTTCTAATGAAGATTTGAGTAATGCTGATTTAATTAAAGAAAGCTATAAAGGTATCAGGCCAGCACCCGGTTATCCTGCATGTCCAGACCATTTAGAAAAAGAAACGATTTGGGAGTTGCTAGATGTTGAAAAATTAATAGGAGTTACACTGACTGAGAGTTTAGCAATGTGGCCAGCGGCAGCAGTTTCTGGTTATTATTTTGGTAATCCAGAAGCGAAGTATTTTGGATTAGGAAAAATTACCGATGATCAAGTATCAGATTATGCTGTGAGAAAAGGAATAACAAAAGAAAAAGCAAGAAAGTGGCTATACCCAGCTTTAGCACAAGAATAATCAAATCTTTACAAAAAGAATAAACTTTTAGCAAAGAAAATAAAGAAAAAAATGAAAATTGGATTTATAGAATTGTCATTAGGGAGCCATATTATATCTCACGGCTATGAAATAAATAATAAAGAAATTACAGAAGAAGTTAAGGTCGAGGGATATTCTAAAAAAACCATAGCAATATCTCGTATAAAATCTTTAAGTGAAAAATATATTTTGACGGATTATTTGGATGGACGTTGGGTCTATTGGGAATATCAGGAAGATTACAAAATCGTAAAAAACCTATTAATTACACAATGAAAGTAACAGAGCATATAAAAAAAGCCAAAGGGGACATATTATTTTCTTTTGAAATTATTCCACCGAAGAAAGGGAATAATATCCAAGAATTGTATAATAATATAAACCCTTTAATGGAGTTTCAGCCACCATTTATTGATGTTACAACCTCTAGAGAAGAATATGTGTATTTAGATAAGGGAGAAGGCTTATTAGATAGAAAGATAACACGTATGCGTCCAGGTACTGTTGGTATTTGTGCAGCAATAAAGCATAAGTATAATGTTGATACTGTGCCACATGTACTTTGTGGAGGTTTTACTAAAGAAGAAACTGAATATTTACTCGTAGATTGCCACTATCTAGGCATTGAGAATGTAATGGCTCTAAGGGGTGATGCCATGAGTCATCAAAAATATTTCGAACCTTCTCATGGGGGCCATCAATATGCTAAGGATTTAGTAGGACAAATACAAAACTTGAATAAAGGTAAATATTTACACGACGTAATTGAGGCTGACCATAAAGCTGATTTTTGTATTGGAGTTGCAGGTTACCCCGAAAAGCATATTGAAGCACCTTCGCTGCAAAGTGATTTAAAGCGATTAAAAGAGAAGGTAAAAGCTGGTGCAGACTATGTAGTGACACAAATGTTTTTTGATAATCAAAAGTACTTTGAATTTGTTGAAGCTGCGAGAAAAGCAGGAATTTCGGTTCCTATAATCCCTGGAATTAAACCAGTGGCCGTAAAGCGTCATTTACAGTTATTACCACAAGTATTTAAGATAGATTTACCAGAAGATTTAATAACGGCTGTTGAAAGTTGCAAGGATAATAAACAAGTGCGTCAAGTTGGAGTAGAGTGGGCAATAAAGCAATCGAAGGAGTTAAAAGATGCAGGGGTTCCTGTTTTACATTATTACTCCATGGGTAAAAGTGATAATATAAAAAACATAGCTTCGCAAGTATTTTAATTTTTACTGTTCATGTCTTGTTAAAATTTGCACGATTTAAGGACACTATAATTCATTATATTTGGCGACATATTATGAAAAGAATTTTTTTTTGTCTCACATATTTTGTTTGTTTTATTTGCATGGCTCAAGAGGATAAAACCTCAAAAGGTTCAAGTTTTGATATAAATTATTTTAAAGGAAACATTTCTTTACATAATAACAGTATTCTTCATCTAATTAAAGGACACCCAGAGGGTTTAATCTTAAGTTGGAATAACAAAACATTTGGTGCTGAAAAATGGGAACAACTTTATAATTTTCCAGATTATGGAGTTTCATTTAGTTATCAAGATTTAAAAAATGAAGACTTAGGGAAGAACTATGCGTTATATGTACATTATAATTTCTATTTATTTAAACGGAATGTAATGTTTCGTATTGGACAGGGTTTAGGCGTCACAACACATCCTTATGACAAGATAGAAAATCATAAAAATGTTGCTTTTGGTTCTTCGATTTTAAGTAGTACATACATGATGCTTAATTATAGAAAAGAAAGGCTATTCAATAAATTTGGCATTCAAGCTGGATTGTCACTTATTCATTATTCCAACGCCAATGTGAAAGCACCAAACACAAGTATTAATTCCATAACATTAAATGTTGGGCTGACTTATAATTTTAATGAGGAAGAATCTGAATATATTATAACAGAAACCGACGAAAGATTTACCCAGCCAATCAAATATAATTTTGTGTTTAGAAGTGGTGTAAATGAGAGTGATGTTATTGGTAGTGGTCAGTTTCCGTTTTACATTGTATCAGCTTATGCTGACAAACGTTTAAACTATAAGAGTGCAATTCAATTTGGTACTGATGTGTTTTTCTCAAATTTTTTAAATGAATTTTTTAAATATAATGCGGTTGCCTTTCCTGAACGTAATGAAGATGGGAATGCAGATTATAAACGAGTCGGGCTTTTTGCAGGTCATGAGTTATTTATTAATAGAACGTCTTTGGTTACCCAATTAGGCTATTATATATATTATCCATACGATTTTGAAGGACGCGTTTATATTAGAGCAGGATTAAAACGGTATGTTGGGAAGAAATGGTTTGGGGCAATTACAGTAAAAGCCCATGGAGCTAAGGCAGAAGCAGTTGAACTGGGTATAGGAATTAGGTTATGATACAATTGAGATATTTAATTATACTTGTTTTAATTTTCTCTTGTTCAAGTGAAAATGCAAATAATTGTTTTCAAACTTCAGGTAAAATTGTGCAAAAGGAAGTTGAGGTAACTAATTTTAGCAAGATTTTGGTGAATCGTGATGTTGAACTTATAATATCTGAAGGTGGAAATTTTAAAGTTATAATTGAGACAGGTGAAAACCTATTAAATGATGTTGAGGTCAAAGTGATTGGTGATGAATTACAACTCATGGATAACAACACCTGTAATTTTGTTAGAGACTATGGTATTACTAAAGTATATGTAACAGCTCCTAATATTACAGAAATTAGAAGTTCAACGCAATATGATATTTCCTCTCAAGGTATTTTAAATTATAGTAGCCTAAGGTTAATATCTGAAGATTTTAATGCACCTGAGACTTTTACGATTGGTGATTTTAGATTAGAATTAAACACCATTCATTTATCAATTACAGAGAATAATATATCAACATTTTACATCTCTGGACAAACTGAAAATCTATCTATAGGTTTTTTCGCTGGAGCTGGGCGTTTTGAAGGTGAAAATTTAATAGCACAACATGTGGATATTTTTCATAGGGGAAGTAATGATATAGTTATAAATCCACAGCAATCCTTAACAGGAGAACTTCGCGGTACAGGTGATGTGATTGCTGTTAATCAACCGCTTTCAATTTCTCTCGAACAATTTTATATTGGGCAACTTATTTTTAGTAATTAAGAACTGGTCAGTTCTCTAAACAAACTTTCTAAACTTGCATTTTTTTGATTGAGCTGTAAAATTTTCAGGCCATTATCATGAGCAAAATCGAAAACAGAAGAGCGCATATCTTCAGAAGTGTTAAATGTGATTTCGTAAACAAAATCATGTGTATTAATAGCGGTCTTAACTTTAGACAACTGTTTTAAAAAGGCATCTTCAACCCGATAATCAAACTCAACAATAACCGTTTGATCTTTAGAGGTTCGTAAATCCAGTAATTTCTTATCAGCAACAATTTCACCATGGTTTATTATGATGACACGATCACACATAGCTTCCACTTCTTGCATAATATGAGTGGAAAGAAATACAGTCTTTTCTTTACCAATAGATTTTATTAATTGTCTAATATCTACCAATTGGTTTGGGTCCAAACCAGTAGTAGGTTCATCTAGAATCAAAACATCAGGATTGTGCAATAAAGCATTGGCCAAGCCAACACGTTGTCTATATCCTTTAGATAGTTGCCCAATCGTTTTATGTGCTTCTGGTTTAAGTCCAGTGAGTTCAATAACTTCTTCAATCCGTGTAATACCTATTTTGTAAACACGAGCGCTAAACTTAAGATATTCCCTAACAAACATATCCAAGTATAATGGATTATGCTCAGGCAAATATCCTACACTTTGTTGGGCGCTTTTAGTTTCCTTTATAACATCATATCCATTAACAGAGGCATTTCCTTCAGTAGCACTTATAAATGTGGTCAAAATTTTCATCATTGTTGATTTTCCAGCTCCATTTGGTCCTAAGAATCCAACTATTTCAGGTTTCTTCACCTCAAAAGACACTTTGTTAAGTGCTTTTTGATTACCATATATTTTGGTAAGTTGTTCTACTTTTATAGACATGATAAAATGATTTGGTCAAAAATAAACATTAAATAAATTAAATGGGGAATTCCCTAATAATCTTTAAAACTTTAAGTAAAACCTCAAAAAAATGGCATTAGCATTTTGATTTGTTGAAATATTATTTACATTAGCCAAATCATTAAACAATGAAAACGGTAAATTTTACATATCACAACTGGTTCTATTTCTTTTTTAGCAAAAGGGACGAGATGTTATATATGTAATTTAAATAAATAAATTAAAATATAAGTCTCGGTGTAAATCGGGACTTTTTTTTTAGGCATGATTAACTCAGTTGCAATACAAGGGGTAAAAGGATCAAATCATTATATTGTTTGTCAACAATATTTTGATAACAAAACTGGTATAAAAGAATGTCTGTCTTTTGATAGTGTTGTTGATAGTTTGATGAGCAAAGAATGTGATGCCGCAATCATGGCTATAGAAAATTCTATTGCGGGTTCAATAATTCCTAATTATGCTTTGATAGACAATTATCATTTACATATTGTAGGTGAAGAATATTTGGATATCCAACATAATTTAATGGCATTACCGGGCCAAAGTATAGAAGATTTAAAGGAAGTCTATTCGCACCCAATGGCGCTATTACAATGCAAAGAATTTTTTAAGCAATATCCACACATTAAATTGGTTGAAGATAAGGATACAGCAGAGGTTGCTGAACGCATTCATAAAAAACAACTGAAAAACATAGGTGCAATAGCAAGTGAATTGGCTGCGGAGATATTCGAAGTCAATATTTTGGCTCGTAGTATTCAAACCATTAAGCATAATGAAACACGGTTTGTTATTGTAAAGCGTACGAATTCTGAGATTCCTGAAAGTGAAATTAATAAAGCATCGTTAAAATTTGAATTAGACCATAAACGTGGTAGTTTGGCTACTATATTAAATGTAATGAGCGATTGCAAATTGAATCTGACTAAAATTCAGTCACTTCCAAAAATTGATACACCATGGGTATATGCTTTTTTTGTTGATGTTACATTCCAAGAGTATCAAGACTATAAAAAAGCCAAATCTATAATGGAGATTATGGCTAAGGATTTTAAGATTTTGGGAGAGTATAAAAATGCAAAGTTATGATTGATCCAGCTAAAAGATTGCATACAGTAGAAGAATACTATTTCTCTAAAAAACTCAGGGAAGTTAGTTTACTTAAGGCTGCTGGTAGGCCTATAATAAACTTAGGTATAGGAAGTCCTGATTTGCAACCACCTCAAAAAGTAGTTACTGCACTTACAGAAAGTTTTCAGGATACCACGGCTCATAAGTATCAAAGTTATCAAGGTTTACCTGAGCTTAGAGAGGCAATGGCAGATTTTTATAGAGAACAATTTCAAGTTCATTTAAGTCCGATGACAGAGATATTGCCGCTCATGGGAAGTAAAGAAGGAATTATGCATATTTCTATGGCATATTTAAATGAAGGTGATGCAGCATTGATACCAAACCCAGGTTACCCAACATATCAATCGGTTACAAAATTACTTGGTGCAGAACCAATATTTTACGAACTGGATGAGAAAAACAATTGGTTGCCCGATATTTTAGCCCTGGAAAAATTAGATTTGACCAAGGTTAAGATTATGTGGCTGAATTATCCGCATATGCCAACTGGAGCACACGCTACTAATAAGATTTTTGAAGAGTTAGTAGGGTTTGCTAAAAGAAATAATATTTTATTGGTTAATGATAATCCTTATAGCTTCATTTTGAACGATGCTCCCAAAAGTATTTTAAAAGTAAAAGGAGCAAAAGAGGTTTGTCTAGAGCTTAATTCTTTAAGCAAAACATTTAATATGGCTGGCTGGAGAGTAGGAATGGTTTTAGGCGACGAAAAACATATCAATAATATTTTAAAAGTAAAAAGCAATATGGATTCTGGAATGTTTTATGGTATACAAAAGGGAGCTATTGAAGCCTTAAAGTGTTCTAAATTATGGTACTTGAGTTTAAATAGTGTTTACGAACAACGACGAGAGTTAATATGGAAATTGGCAGATGCATTAAGTTGCACTTACAGTAAAAGATCTGCTGGACTTTTTGTTTGGGCTAAGTTATCACCGTTTGTTGAAGCTGAAGAATTTATTGATATTATACTTAAAAACAATTCAATATTTATTACTCCAGGGACAATTTTTGGAAGTAAGGGACAAGGTTATATTAGATTTTCGCTCTGTGCGTCAACCGAAGATATTGAAGAAGCAATAGCTAGAATACGATAAAATGAAAAATATATACGTAATAGGGGTCGGATTAATTGGCGGAAGTTTAGCTTTAGATATTAAAAAGTTGAATCCCAATGTTACTATTTATGGTATAGATAGTAAGCCTGAACACTTAGATGAAGCTTTATCTGAAAATATTATTGAGTATAAAGCAGAATTAAAGGATATTGAAAAAGCTGATTTGGTGATTCTAGCCATTCCAGTGGATTTGGCTGTAAAACAACTCCCTATTATATTAGATTTAGTCTCAGATAATACTTTGGTAATAGATGTGGGTTCTACAAAGACTGATATCTGTAAAGCGGTAGAAAACCATCCAAAACGAAGAAATTTTTTAGCTACACATCCAATTTCTGGAACCGAGTTTTCTGGACCAAAAGCAGCCATACATAACTTGTTTAAAAACAAAACCAATATCATTTGCGAAGTTGAAGAAACTACATTCAAGCTTCAGGAGAAAGCGTTAAAATTGTTTACTGATATTGGTATGCGAATCCGGTACATGAAACCTGAATCGCACGACAAGCATATTGCATATATGTCTCATTTGTCACATATAAGTTCTTTCATGTTAGGGAAAACGGTTATTGAAAAGGAAAAAAACGAACGGGATATTTTTGATATGGCGGGCAGTGGATTTGAGTCGACCGTAAGATTAGCCAAAAGCTCACCCGAAATGTGGACGCCTATATTTGAACAAAATAAAACCAATGTTATTGAAACATTGGAAGAATACATCAATAATCTAACACAATTTAAAGAATTAATGGAGCGCGATGATTTTGATGCCATATACAACGAAATGAAAAACACCAATTATATTAAACAAATTTTAAAAGGAATAGCCTAAAACAAATGCTATGGAAAACAAAAAAGAACTTAGAACTTGGTTAGACAAATTTGGACTAGAACATCCATTGGTAATTGCTGGGCCATGCAGTGCAGAAACTGAAGAACAGGTATTAAAAATTGCCCATCAATTAAAAGATAGTGATGCTACCGTATTGCGTGCGGGTATCTGGAAACCAAGAACAAGACCTGGTAATTTTGAAGGCGTTGGAGCTTTAGGCTTAAAATGGCTTCAAAAAGCTAAAGAAGAAACAGGGATGCTCATTACTACGGAGGTGGCGAACGCTAATCATGTAGAATTGGCATTGGAGCATGATGTTGACATTCTTTGGATTGGTGCTAGAACAACGGTTAGCCCTTTTATTGTTCAAGAAATTGCGGAGGCACTAAAAGGAACTGATAAGCCTGTTTTGATTAAAAACCCGGTAAATCCAGATTTATCCTTATGGTTAGGTGCTGTAGAACGTCTTTACACGGCTAACGTTAATAATTTAGGTGTGATTCATCGCGGATTTTCATCTTATGAAAAAACAAGATATCGTAACAACCCAGAATGGCAATTGCCAATAGATTTGCAAAATCGCTTTCCAGATTTACCTCTAATACTAGATCCTTCGCATATAGCTGGGAGACGAGATATTATTTTTGATTTATGTCAAACCGCATTAGATTTAAACTTTGACGGATTTATGATTGAGACACATCATGACCCTGATAACGCATGGAGTGATGCTGCACAACAAATAACACCTTCTGCATTGATTCAATATATGGATGATTTGAAAATTAGAAAAGAAACTTCTGCTGAGGCCGAATTCAATAATAAAATTAACACATTACGTACTCAAATAGATGTTATAGATCACCAGCTTATTGAAACCATGGGGAAACGCATGAAAGTTTCAGACGGAATTGGAAAATTGAAGAAAGATAATAATGTTGCTGTACTTCAATCTAAACGATGGAATGAAATTCTAGGAAAAATGATTTTGGAAGGAGAGCAAAATAAATTGAGTGAAGAGTTTGTTTTGAGAATGTTTAAAGCCATTCATCAAGAATCCATAAACCATCAAGAAAAAATATTTAAGCAATAAAATAAAAAAGGCTCGCCAATTGCGAGCCTTTTTTATTTTTAATTAAGATTGATTTATTGTATTGAGAAATCAAAAACAGATTGATTAGATCGACCTTGAGGAACCTGACCTTGATAAAGGAAAGCATATTCTCCTGGGCCTAAATTTTCTGGAACCACTTTAAATTTGTTTGATTTTATTTCTTCAATGCTAAAGGGTAATGCAAATTTTGGGTCAATGCCATCTTGGCTTGATACCCAACTTTTTTTACCAATAACTATTTCCCTGACATTCTTACGATCTTTAACTGTGAGTTTTACCAAAACAAATTCGTTTGGTGAGCTTGCCGTTCTAAACCACCAATTTAGAAGTCCCGCAGAGTTGTTTCCTTGTGTGGTTTGTAGATTGTCAACCTCAGTTACAGACGGATCAAAAACAAAGGTGAATTCTAATCCATTAGATTTTAAAACGTTGTTAGATTTTGTTCTTGGGAGTACCGCTCTTTTCTTTGAGTTAATAAATCCAGAAACAAGTTTTTGGGCTG
>RCNB010001330.1_pt1 | contig 15581 bp, 15 predicted proteins | sample 2041321 | NCBI WGS metagenome assembly RCNB01 (sample SAMN09708232, study PRJNA481090) | Marine sediment metagenome, whole genome shotgun sequencing project. | reverse complement strand
ATATGGAAAGGATACATCGATATTATTGACCCCACATCTGCTAAAAAAACGGTTGATGATTATGTGTACTTGGTTATCTATGCCTTAGAGCAGGAGCAACTACTCAACAAAAAAGGGGCTGTCGAAAAAGATACAGTTTCTTTTTGAAATAGGATGCCACGATGACATTATGATCAGTAAGTACTTACTCACATTTATACTATTAACGATTCTTTCGGCAATTTTAGAAAGGGTCTTATTTTTGGTTTTTGAGTTTATTTACCTTTCTAAAAAAAATAAAACTTACAATTTTAGTTTCCTTTTTTTGCCATGCCTGCTCTCTTTTCATGATTTTCTTGAAAATGTTCTTCGAACCACTCAGGTTTTTCAATCTCATTGTCATACAAGTAATCAGAAATTTGATCAATCACCTTTTCTGGATATACCGTTTTCGGCATGACACCAAAACGTTTTACCGCTCCATACATAATGGCCTTTTCTTCTGATGGGTTTTTAAGAAAACCGCGTAGCGCTTGTGTAAATTCAACTTTCGAAGGATAATCTAACAAATAACGTCTTTTAACAGCAATCATAGGTGGTGCTAGTCTAGAGGTTTGATCTGCAGTAGCGCTATGGCAAGCAATACAACTAATTTGCATCAGCCTTCGACCATTATGAATTGTATCCTTTTTTTTTGGCAATCCATTGGCTAATTCTTGTGTTACATTTACGCTTTCATTTTTTGAATTTTGGCAACTTAACATTGCCAAGATTAGAACTAATCCTAGATAAATTCTCATTTTAATATGGTATGTAGCATATTAACTATGCTTTATTAATTTTTTTTGACCTTTTATTCGCACAACGCTTTCAACTACTTCAAAAATTTGTCGTTTTATTTTTTTGAATTTTTTGAAGAAGACTATCATTTCATGTTCCAAATTTTTGTGCATATCTAAAAAGTGGGTATTACTTGTTACACTATTGTTTTCTAACAAATTACCGAACGTTTCTTCATGCTTATGTATCAATGTCTGTAACTCAACACCTACCTTTCTTTCTTTGCTAATTTCTTCGGTTAACTTCTTAGTTTTTTTTTCTAAATTATATTCTAAAAAGTCTATATAGTTTGAACCTAAGAGGTGATCCAAAAAACGAATTTCGTCATGCACGAAATCAATTTCAGAGCGCCAATATCTAACATCATCTTGTAATTCTTCAGTGCTTTTTACTCTACCGTACCAATCTCTTTTTACTTTTGCTTTCATGGTTTCTAATGTTTATTGCTAAAGTATTCGTTATATCAGTTATAAAATATGACGAAAGTCATTTTGTATAACTTTAACTTAGAATAGCTTTGTATAATAACCAATAAAAATAATGTTATGAACTTTTTACATCAATATTTCGAGCATATATTGGCAAGAAATGCCTTTATAAATAAAGTAATAATACTCTCAATAGTATTCTTTAGCCTGCATTTTACAGGGTTTTCACAGGTTTTAGAAGAACTAGATGCGATCAGTCCTTTAAATGAAGAACTAGTAGCAATTAAAAAAGGAAATGCGTGGGCCTTTGTCAATGAAAAAGGGGTTAAGGTCATTGATTTTAGAGAAGATTTAGTTGCTAGTCAAATAGACAATGCGTTGTACCCAACATTTGTTGAAGGAAAATGTTTAATCAAAAAATTGTTAAACGACGAATATTTTTATGGCTATATCAATAAAGAGGGAGCGACTATAATTGAGCCTCAATACTTGAATGCTACAAATTTCACAAACGGATATGCAATGGTCATAAAATTAGATAAGAGTAAAATGGGGAATAATAATGTTTTAGGAAAAGAAATGATCAATTCTAAATTAGAAGAGTATGTCATTGATGCTTCCGGTAAGATTATTAAGTTTTTGGATAATTCTAGAGGTTATATTCCATCCACTACTGGAGCACAAAAAGCACCATTATTTAAATCAAAGTTTATAGCACCACATATGGCGGCTGTAAAAAATAATGATGGAAAGTGGACTATTTATACATTTTAAATTACTGTAATACAGTATTTATTTTGTACCAAACAGTAATAAAATGTTTATGAAAAGTATAATTCGTCGCTAAAGTGTTTAAGATGTAATTGAATTTTCGACATTAAAAAAGAGAAAGTGTAGTACTTTCTCTTTTTTTAATTACACTAATTTATACTATTTAAAGATGAGGTTTCATAGTTTGTTTACGTTTCTTAAGCTGCTTTTCTAGATCGCGAATTGTTTCATCCGTAGCAGCTTCCCAATGATCACTCTTTGAGGAAGCAAAAATTCGAGGGCCAGCAAGGCTTAATTCCATTTCACATATTTTTCCTTTACCCGTAGGATCGTTTTCTAGCTTATAGAAAACGGCTGCTTTCAAAACCCAATCATATTTTTTAGCTAGTTTGTTTAACTTTTTTATGGCGAATGCTTCCATTGACTCGCTTGTTGATATTTTTACAAATTGTATGTTAATGTCCATAGTGTTTATAAGGTTTTATGATACTATAAATATATTTTTATGACTCTTTAATGCAATGATAAATATCATTTTCGTAAAATCATATTAATGGTTGCATTCTTTTCAATACTAAGTGCAATTTCTTCGCCAAAGGTATAAACTTTGTCTAAAGCTGAATTAATATTTGATTCGTTATTATTCGAGGTCCCATTGGGTCTTATTAACCAATAAGAATTAGAGCCAATTAAATTAGCCTCTTTTTTATGAATTATTCTTTCTAGTATTCGTTGTGACCGCTGTGTAGAGCCACTTCCTAAAGTAATAGCGACCACTTTTTTATCTTTTAAAAATTTATGCTCTTTAATATGATCACTTAATATGCGATCTGGATTCCAATTATAGGTGTTCGTGCAAAAAATATAGAGATCAAAATTTTCGGTTTCTAAATGGGCGGTAGCGGCTACAGTCGTTATTTTCACCAACCATCCTTGATTAGCCAAACCTTTGGCGAATGATGTACATATTTGTTCATCAAAGTTGTAAAAAGGGTCAGGATCATATACAATTAATGCTCTTTGAATTGCCGAGGATTTTCCAACAGTATCGATCGTACCTTTGCCTTCTTTTTCAGCAATGAAAGTTAATGCCATCCATATCAGACCCATTGCACCAAGAATTATTAAAACCTTTATAGTTTTACTAGACTTTTTCATATTTATAAAAATTAATATGGTACAATTTCGTAAGCCATACTTAATAAGAAAACTCCAATAATAAATAGTAACATATACAAGAGTTGTATAAATTTGATATTAATAATTTTTATCCAATTGATGGTTTTTGCAGGAAAAACAAATAGTGATAAACCAAAAAAGAGTGCTATGTAACCAATAATGGTAATAATAACAGTTAAACTATCTTCCCAGACATCATGAAATAGAATATTTAATAATCCAATAACAATCGCTACAAAAGAAGTGATGATAGCGAATTTTTGATCTTTTAAATCTTCAAATACCTGCAGTATCCTTTTTGGATTTAGGGCCAATATTAAAAAGAATATTATAAAATACCATCCCCAAAATTTTGCTAAAAATATCGATGTGGTTTCCATGGCTATATTATTATTCGTGAATAACTAAAAAGGGTACATTGGTATGGTAACTTATTTCCTCTACCGTAGGTTTAAATATGATTTGCTGAAAAAGATTTAAGTTTTTTGCGACCATAATAATCATATCAATATCTCGACTTTCGACAAAGCACTGCACGCCCGTTTCAATATTTTTATTGGTAATACGATGAAAACTATGCTTTATGTCTGCAAAATAATCGTTTAAATAATCTTTATTTTCTTTTTGAAATTTGTGAAGTTCTTCCTCTTTTTTTGCTACATGTAATATTCTAATCATAGAATCATGCAAGGCAGCAAACTCAACAATACTATTTAAAATATCTGCCTGATAAAAGGTGTTATAATCTGTTGGAAAAACAATTTCATTAGGCGGCCTAAATATTGTTTTATCTGGCACGGCCATAACCATGCTTTTTACCTTGGTTATTACATCGCCAGTATTGCTACCAATGATTACTTCTTTAATACCAGTAGCACCTTTGGTACCCATTACAATGAGATCAATATTTTTTTCACTCACTTGATTTCTAACAGCGTCTATAAAATAATCGTAGCTCGGTATGGTAATAAAATGATGGTTTGTATTGTGATATTCGCTTTTGATTTTTTTTAATGTTTCTTCAAGGTCTACTTTGCATTGTTTTAGCAATGTGTTTTCAATAGTAACACTTGTAGGTATAATGGGTGTTTCGCCTCCAGCATAGTTCATTACTCTTGTTACGTGTAATAAATAAAAATTGCATGGTATTTCTTTAAAGAAATTTAAGGCATAGTCTATTGCTTTCCATGCATTTTCAGAAAAGTCAGTAGGTATTAATATATTTTTCATTCTCTTTATTTAAGAATATTTAATTCAAAAATAACGAGACTTATTGCTTTAAAATATGATATTTGTCATGTATAAAACAACCTAGTTCGGTTGTTATTTAATTCACTTTCTTTAGGCTCTCAATGTTGATAACTCTGATATTTCTACCTTCAATATCTATTAACCCGTCTTTTTTTAGTCCAGATAGCGTTCTAATAAATGTTTCAGTAGCAATACCAGCAACGCTTGCTAGATCACTTCTAGAAATTCTAATAATTTCGTCTGGACGTTTTTTTATTTTCTCAGTAAAACGAAGAATTGTATTTGCAGTTTTTTTTCGTACTGAACTATAGGCCATTTGTAATAACTGATCTTTTATTTCAGATACATTATCATTTAAGTGATCAATTAGGTCTAAGGTTACTGTATGATTTTGATCAAGAACATTTTTTAGCGTACTTTTTACCAAACGAAATACCGATGCATCTTCTATCGAGGCAGCTGTTTCTTGATAGTGGTTGTTATGCGTAAAAGAAGTAAAACCAAAAAAGTCATCACCCTTATGTAGTGCTGTAATTAATTCTTTACCCTGCTCATCTATTCTGTAGGTTTTTACAACACCTTTATATACCAAAAAAACAAAGTTAGAATTGTTGCCTTCATCATAAATGGTTTCCCCAGATTTATACTCAATTTCTTCACCGTGATCGGTAAAATAGTTTTTTAAATGATCTAATGTTTTAAGATTATCGTCGTTTGATGCTATTTGAGTATGGGTGTTTTTTGCGTGATTTTCTTTTAGAATAGTGACTTTAGCCAAGCGGCTTTCAATAGCATTGATTAATTCAGGTTCTTCAAAAGGCTTTGTTAAATAGTCATCAGCACCCATTTCCATGCCTTTACGGATGTCTTTACGCTCAGTTTTAGCTGACAAAAAGATAAAGGGGATGTATTTCGTAACTTCTAATTTAGAAAGTGTTTCAATAACCCCATATCCATCTAATTCTGGCATCATTATATCACAGACAATAATATCTGGCTTATGTTTTTTAGCTTGCTCGACACCAATTATGCCATTTGCGGCAGTAATTACTTCATAGCTTGCTAATTCTAAGAGTTCAGCTGTGTTTTCTCTTAATATAGTATCATCCTCTATTAATAATATTTTTTTCATTTTTTGCTATTCATGGGAAATTCAACAATAAATATAGAGCCTTTATTCTCTTCACTTTCAAAAGAAATAGCGCCATTTAAATTTTCTAAATGTCCTTTGACAATATTTAAACCGATACCAGTTCCTTGATCATTAATGGCATTCTCGGCTCTAAAATAACGATTAAATATATGTTTTTGATCTTTTTTCGGAATACCTCTTCCTTCATCAATCACTTTAAAGAGAATACTTTGGTCTTTTTGAGATACTTTTAAATGGATTGTTGTGTTTTCTGCAGAGTACTTTATTGCGTTGTGTATTAGATTTGTTAAGGTTAACTCTAAAATTTTTTCGTCTTGGTATAAATTATATTCGTCAGTATTATCACCAATCATAATTTTTTGACCATCTTTTAATAACATATTCGCATTGTAGACGACTTCATTAATGACTTTACTTAAGTTAAAATTTGTGAATCTATAATTTTCTTTACCGGTATCTAAACGCTCAATAGATAAAAAGTCATTCAAAATATTGTTTAAATAATGAACTTTACTTTTTACTGTATTTAAATGTTTATCTCTTTTTTCTTGTTGTTCGGTTAACTTGTATTTTTCTATTAAAATCGTCGACGTTAAAATGCCACTTAATGGTGTTTTAAATTCATGAGAAACCAATGATAAAAATTTTGTTTTCAGTTCATTTAATTCTTTTTCTTTTTCAAGCGCTGTTTTTAATTGTAACGTTCTTTTTTCTACCGTTCTTTCAAGGTTTTCGGTATAATTTTTTCTTTCAGTAATATCTAGAATAATAGCAACAAACACTTTTTGGTTGCCTAAATCAGATAGTTGCAAATGTATTTCAACCGGATATATAGAACCATCTTTCCGTTGATGAAGAGTTTCGAATTGAATTTGTTCTTTTATACCTTTTAAGAGGGGAGATATTACTTCTTTAAATGCCTTTTCGTTGAGCTCAGGTTTTATATCGATAGGGGTGAGCCCTATCAGTTCATTTAACGTATATCCAATATTTTTCTGGGCACCGCGGTTAGCATCAATGAATTGCAAATTTTGAGCATCAAAAATGAAAATTTCATTTAGTGATTCATCAAAAATAGTGGCCCAATGTTTTAATTTTTGTTCTTCTTTCTTGCGCTCTGTAATATCAGTTACCAAGGCGATGATATAAGCTTCGCCGTAAATATTAAAAGGATTTAGACCAACTTCTACAGGAAATGAACTGCCACATTTTTTTGACCCATATAACTCACGTTCATTACCCATTTGTCGCTTTACACTATGTTTAGCATATGCTTTAAAATGACCTTTGTGAGTTGAATGGTATTCTTGCGGAATAAGAATTTGAAGTGATTTACCAATAAGCTCTTGAGCTTCGTAGCCAAATATTTCGTTCGCAGAAGAATTAATGGCGATGATTTTTTGCCCTTTATCCACAATAATAACACCTTCAGATAAAGCTTCTGCTAAGGTGTTAAATACATCTTGATTTTGTTGGAGCATAATGATTCAGTAAAAGGGTCATGACTTGTAACAAATATATAAAGATTACCATAATATAATTGGCTTTTAACATATATTAAATTTGCTATTTAATGAACCTTGTACTTGATGATATCTATCATTTCAAATAAGAAATTCACTTCTTATTTTTGTCTTAGGATTCATCAGGTCAAATACATCTAAAATACATCTAAAATACATATATGTTCACACTCAAAAACTTTAATATCGCCGATTGGTTTTCTTTTTATCGCATACTTGCCGCGCCATTTCTTATCGTACTATTATCTCTCGAAGAGCGTGAATTTTTTACAATATTCTTATTGATTAGTTACAGTACTGACATGATTGATGGTTTTTTGGCTCGAAGATTAAAAATTACAAGTGCAAGAGGTTCTCAATTGGATTCTGTTGGAGATCAGATTACATTTACCATTGGGTTAATTGGTTTACTGGTTTTTGAATTTGAATTTATACAAGTAAATTATATCCTAATCATCATTGCTTTTACGCCGTATTTAGTTCAAATGCTCATAGCATACTTGAAATATGGTAAAGCGACAGCTTTTCATACCTATTTGGCGAAATTATCGGCATTTATTCAAGGTGTTTTTATTCTAGGATCGCTGTTCTTTGAACCCATATATGGCCTGTTTTATGCGATGATTATTATTGGATTATTAGAAACTATTGAAGAAATCACACTAATTTTTATGTATAAAGTATGGGTGTCAGATGTTAAGGGTTTTTTTTGGGCCTTGAGAGATAAGCGACACCTTAATAAGAAAACCACATAATTATGAGAAGATACTCGTTTTTTACTGTTGTGTTGCTCTGCTTAGCACTTTTATTTGTAGATATATTGGCTTTTTATTGGTTAAAATCAATTACACAATTAATAACTCCTATACGTTTAAAAACAGCAATTAATATTGCATTCTGGTTCTTTACAATTGGTCTGATCATGGCAATTCTCATATTGAAAGTTAGTTTAGACACTATCAATCCCAGGCGAAGGAATTTATTAGTTTCTTCGCTATATGGTTTAGTCGTGTCATCATTTATACCGAAGCTTATTTTTGTAATTATAATCTCTATCTTATATTTTACAAATTATGTATTTTCTGAAAATGAGCCCTTCTTAATAATACCGCTTATTGGTTTATTTTCTGGTTTTTTGCCTTTTTTTGTCATTCTTTATGGGATTTTTCTTGGCCTTTATCGATTCAAAGTCTATCATGTTAAAATTAAACTTGATACTTTACCGAAGCATCTTAAGCATTTAAGGTTGGTTCATATATCCGATCTTCATTTGGGAAATTTCAATTTTCGTTACCATATTTTAGAACGTGCAGTAAAAACTATTAATCAATTAAAACCTGACTATATATTTTTTACTGGAGACCTCGTAAATAATTACGCTTGGGAACTAAAAGGGTGGGACATAGTATTGAACCAACTAGTTGCATTAAAAGGAAAGTTTGCCGTATTAGGTAATCATGATTATGGAGATTATCACGAGTGGACTTCCGCGAAAGCGAAACAAGAAAATCTTCAAGCCATTAAAGGATTCTATGATAAAACAGGGTTCAAATTGTTGTTAAATGAAACGATGATTATGAATAAAAATAATTTGGAGGAACAACTTGCTATCATCGGAGTTGAAAATTGGGGTAACCCACCTTTTAAGCAATATGGTGACCTTCAAAAAGCAATTGAAGGTCTCGATAGCGAGATATTTAAAATATTACTCTCCCATGATCCAACACATTGGAGTGCGGAAGTAATTGAAAAAACGAATATTGATTTAACCCTTTCTGGACATACTCATGGTATGCAAGCAGCACTTATTTTAAAGAATAAAAAATGGAGTCCAATTAAATACAAGTATAAGCATTGGGCGGGGCTATATACGCATGCTAACCAGTACTTATATGTGAATAGTGGTTTAGGTTGGTTGGGCTTTCCTGGGCGAATAGGGATGCGCCCAGAGATTACATTCCTAGAATTGAAGGATTAATGGTAGTAAAAAATAACGTTATATACTATAGCCGGTTGCCATGTTGTGCTGGCTTTAATAATTTCGAGTTTTTCCACTGATATCAAGTACGCGTATCTGAAAAACTATGGCCTGATTTTGTGCGTTTATTTTACTTGAAAATTCATTGATAAATTGAGGTTGCTTATTTTCTTTTTCAGCCATGACACTTTTGACGCCTAACGCAAACTCACGTAGCTTATATTTGGCATCTATTCCATGAAGTTCTTCATAGGTACCGAGTGCTAATACAGACTTCCATTTGTTAACGCTGTCTATCTCTGTAACTCCTATTGAAACCGAGTTATTTATTCGCATCGCGTTTATTTTATGACCCTCTCCAGAATAGCCAATAATACAATTATCAATAGCATTATAGAAATAGGTAATGGGTATTACGTAAGGAAATTCTTTTGAAATAAATGCCAATTGACCAATATAATTATTTGAAAGCAACTGAACATTTTTTATTTTTTCTAAACTTTTTATCATAATTGGTTTTTTTAAAGTGATTGATTTTAGACGCAACCCATCAGAGTAAATAGGATAATTCCAATGATTACAATGATAAAAAAAAGATATCCCAAATTTTTATTTTTTGAAATATTATTGGAGCCAGAATGCGCTCGTTTTTTAGTTGAAAATTCCATAATTTTAATTGTAAAATTAATTCTTTAACGAAAGTAGCTGTGATTTTCAAATAAGGCAATGATAATTATCACTTTCCTATAAATAGGAGGATTCTATGCGTAACTGATTTTTATCATACTATGAAAAGAATGTAGCCCGTAATTTTGTGCCTTCGATTATAAATTACAAAAGATGAAAAAAAAGGAGTTAACCATTGTATCGGTAAAAGAAGCAGTTTCACACCTAGATTCGCATAGTAGAATTTTTATTCAAGGTGCAGCTATGACACCAAATGTTTTAGTGGATGCGATGTGTGATCGTAGTGATGAATTGCGAAATGTCGAAGTAATCCATTTACATACTGAGGGTAAGGCCGCATACGCAGCATATCCTTGCAATGAAGCGTTTACGATCAATAGCTGTTTTGTTGGTAAAAATGTAAGAAGTGCTATTAATTCAGAGCACGGGGCTTATATACCTATTTTTTTAAGTGAAATTCATTTACTTTTTAGAAGGAATATTTTACCGATTGATGTTGCCTTTATTCATGTTTCGCCACCAGATAAGCATGGTTATTGTTCACTTGGAGTCTCAGTAGATATTACATTGCCTGCCATTGAAATGGCCAAGGTTGTTATTGCTCAAGTAAATCCACAAGTGCCTAGAACTCGCGGTGATGGTATTATACACATTAACAATATTGATTATGCCATCGAAGTAGATGTGCCGATTCATGCGACGTTACTAACAGAACCAACTGAATCCGAAAAAGCTATTGGATATCATGTAGCCTCTTTAATTGAAGATGGGGCAACATTACAAATGGGTATTGGTAATATTCCCAACGCAGCTTTAGGCAATTTACACAATCATAAACGTCTCGGGGTACACACAGAAATGTTTTCTGACGGAATCATACCATTAATAGAAGAAGGCGTAATAACGGGAGAAGAAAAAGTAAAAAAAAGAGGTAAAGTTGTGACTAGTTTTGCGATGGGGTCACAAAAATTATATGATTTTGTTGATCAACACCCTATCATTCATTTCAGAGAAGCTGCTTATACAAATGATACCGCCATTATAAGAAGAAACCCAAAGGTTACAGCTATAAATAGTGCGATTGAAATTGATCTAACGGGCCAAGTATGTGCTGATACCATTGGTAAATATCAATATTCTGGCGTTGGAGGTCAAATGGACTTTATTAGAGGCGCTTCTCTTTCTCAAGGAGGAAAAGCCATTATTGCAATGCCATCAATCACTTCTAAAGGAGTTTCTAAAATTGTGCCATATTTAAAAGAAGGAGCAGGGGTCACTACCACAAGAGCACATGTGCATTATGTCGTGACAGAAAATGGTATTGTAAACCTTTTCGGGAAGAATTTAAAACAACGTACTAAAGCGCTTATAGAAATAGCGCATCCAAGTGTACAAGAGTATTTAGAAAAAGAAGCACATAAACATTTTAAAAGTCTTGCCTAAAGAATTTTTTATCAATAAAAAAGTATAATTTTGGTTCTGAGCGAATGATAGAGTACGTTCACTTTTACATTTATTTACCAATAGTATATTTATGCAATTAGGGATTAGAAAATTTGGTTTTATTCGTTTACACAAAATAGTGAATAAACCAGAATACATATTGTTATTTTTTTTATTTATCATTTTCGCTTCTTGTAAAGATGACAAAGATTATGTACAAAATGATTCTCCAGACATTATAGAAGTACCTACGATATCAGATGAAGAATTACTTGATTTGACACAAAAAGAAACCTTTAAGTATTTTTGGAACTTTGCCAATGTAACTTCAGGTGCTGCAAGAGAAAGGTACCATCCTAATAACCCTTCGAATGATTCAAATATTGTCACTACGGGCGGTACCGGTTTCGGATTGATGAGTATTTTAGTAGGCATAGAAAGAGGTTTTATATCAAAAGAACAAGCAGTTGAACGTTGTGATAACATATTAACTTTTTTAGAAAATGCAGATAGATTTCATGGTGCTTGGCCACATTGGCTTGATGGCACTACAGGTAGGGTAATACCATTTAGTAACCTTGATGATGGAGGAGACTTAGTAGAAACAGCTTTTTTAGCGCAAGGTTTGATATGCGTTAAGGAGTATTTTAAAAATGGAAATGAGACTGAAAAGTTAATTGCAGCAAAAGCAGATGCATTATGGAAAGGTGTTGAATGGTCTTGGTATACACAAAACCAAAATGTGCTGTATTGGCATTGGAGTCCCAATTATGATTTTGAAATGAACTTTCAATTAAAAGGTTATAACGAAGTTTTGATTACTTATATACTGGCATCTGCATCATCAGATTACGGAATAAGCAAAGAAGTATATACCAATGGCTGGGCGTCAAATGGGGATATAATATCTTCAAATGTAACCTATAATTTTCCTCTTTTTGTAAAACATAATGGAGATCAAAACTATGGAGGGCCTCTTTTTTGGTCACATTATTCATATTTGGGTTTAAACCCGAAGAACCTTTCTGATGAATATGTCAATTACGGGGATGTAAATATCAGTCATGCTAACATAAATTATAAGTATTGTGTTGAAAACCCAAAAGGATATAAAGATTACGGAGAAGATTGTTGGGGGTTGACTGCGAGTTACACAAGAAATGAGGATGGTTCTATAGGATATGCAGCCCATAGTCCTGGTAATGATCTCAGTGTCATTTCACCGACAGCAGCGATCAGTTCGATGCCCTATACTCCACAAGAATCCTTAAAAGCACTGCATTATTTTTATAGAAATAAAGATAAATTATTAGGTCCGGCTGGTTTTTATGATGCCTTTAGTCCAGAAAAGGATTATTGGGTTGCAGAAGCCTATTTAGCCATAGATCAAGGACCTATCATCGTGATGATCGAAAATTATAGAACGGGGCTTTTATGGAATTTATTTATGCAAAATGAAGATGTAGGAGCAGGGCTAGATGCTTTGAATTTTACTTACGAGAATTAGTTTTAACTCTTTAAACATTGATTCTTTCATTTTTAGCTTCTCTTAAAATTACAATGGGGCAATTCCCAATGCATTGAATAAACTTGCATTGGCAATTAATTGTTTAATGCTCAATAAGTTTCCTTTTAGTTGTGCATCAATGAGACTCTTTTCTCGTGAATTGATTAAGAATAAAGAACTCTCACCTAATGAAAACTTGCGTTCTTCAGCTTGTACCAGTATATTATAATCTTTTACAACTAAGCGAACTAAATCATTTTGTTTTTCTAAAGAAGAAATTTCTGCATTTACTGCGTCAATTTTATTTTGAATAGACAGGGTCGCAGACACTCTTTCAAAATTGGCATCTTGCAATTTTAGTGTAGCTAGTTTCAAATCACCTCGTTCTTTTCTTAAAAAAATAGGAAAGCTCAAATTGAGCATAGCTTTGTAGTTTGCTGTATTAAAACTATTGAGCTGATCGTATTCAGTTGATAGAAAGTTATATTGGAGATCTAATTTTGGTAATAGATTATTTTGTTTTAATCTACGATCTACTGATAAGCCTTCAATTTTATATGTTAACGACCTTAGTTTTGGGTGATTCGAAATGGTATCAAGATCGTTCGTTATACCCTCAATCTCTAAGGAAGACCTTAAGACTGAGATATTCGGTGATGATGGAATTACATTTTCTTCTAATTCTACAGGAATATCATCGATCCATAAGTAATTACTGACTTTGAGGGCTGCTTTTCGTTTTTTTAGAAATGCCGCCTCGCGACTTAGTTGTCTATTAAGTAATGTAATTTTTGCTTCTACTGAGTCTATAGCTGCTTTATCTCCTTCAATTACGCTACGTTTTATTGCATAAAATCGCACACTGGCGTTTTTAAGAAAACTCGTATAGATCTGTTGTTCATTAAAGGCTTCTAACCATTCTAAATAGGTTTTACTAGCTTCAAATAATAATTCATTGACCAATAAGTCGCGCTCAGCTTTTGTTTGTTCTCTAAAAAACTTAGCTCTTTTTAACATGGCCATTCTATCATTAATGAGTAGACCCTTTGCTAACGAAAATGAAACTCCGGCACTGTACAAACCATCGTCGGGAACTGTTAGGTTTGGATTTAAAAAAACGCCCGTATTTTCTTCAAAATTTGCTTTAAATTCAATACCATACCATGTCGGAATTTTAAAGGTTGCATTTAACTGATCAAAATATTCAGTATTCTGAAACTTCTTACGGTCATAATCAACTTCAATTTTCGGATCAAAACCACCTCTTGCTTTTAACAAATTGGCTTCCCCTTCATTTAACTTAAGATTTGCCTGTTTAATGAGCGGGTGGTATTGCTTTACATAACCTAAATACTCTTCAAATGAGAGTGTTTCTTCGTTTAAAGTAAGATCATTCTGTGCAATGATTTTCCCAAAGGATAGCATACAAATGAACACCAAGATATATCGTATTTGAGTCATCATTTACTAGATTGTTTCGTTTCACTCGTAACAGTGCCTTGAGGGGTGTAGTAGTTCGGTGGAAAACCATTAAGTTGTCGCCATATTTCATACCAAATAGGCACATCTTCCAATAAAGCAATGGTATATGCTCCAGAACCAACACGCATATTTGTTGGCCACTCATTTTCATTTTTATCCGGGGCTATCAATATTCTAAACTTCCCATTTTCACTAATAAAGGTTTCTATGGCCACAACTCTACCAGCGAAAGTTCCAAATGCCGCGTTTGGCCATCCGCTAAAGAAAATAGCAGGCCATCCGTCAAACTGAATACGTACCGTTTCATTTAAGTGTATCAACGGTAAGTCGATAGGGTCAACATAGGTTTCAACAGCTAAATCGTACCTAGCGGGCATAATACCAACTAATTGTTCACCTTCTTTGAATGTTTCGCCTATACCGGCTCTCAAGGCTTTATTTATAAAACCATCTTGAGGTGCGGTAATATAATAAAGTGCATTTCGCATTCTATAATTAGTCGTTTGATTTTCGAGCTTTGTAACTTGTGCTTCCGCTTCAAATTGATTAGATTCTGCTGTGAATTTGTCGCTTTGAGATTTTGAAATTTTATCTGTATACTCGGCTGAAACTCTACCAATTTCTATGGTTGCGTTTAGTACTTCGTTTTTACTAGCCAATAATTTATTTTCTTGTGATAAAAGCTTTGCTTGAACTTCTTGTAATTTGAGGTTTTTTTCTTCAACATCTCTTACCGCTTTCAATCCCTCTTTTTGTAATACTACAATTCTGTCATATCGTGTTTGAGCAATATTAGCATTGATTTTAGCAGCTTCAAAATCAATACTATCGCTTTGCACTTTCAAATGTGCTTGTTCAAGTTTGTTTTTTGCTTGCGATAGCTTTAAGCTCCGTTCATTACTCAATGCAAATGCCTGATTATTAAGTGCTTTAATCTTTCCTTGATAGGATACAACTGATTTACTTTTCGCTTCACGTTGTAGCACAGTACGCTCAATTAATTGCGGGTCTTGGTACTCATTTTTAATTTCAGAAATGAAAAGGATAGTATCACCTTTCTTGACAAAATCTCCTTCTCTTACAAACCATTGTTCAATTCGCCCAGGAATAGGAGACTGAATTGTTTGAGGCCGCTGATCTGGTGTCAGAGTGGTTACATAACCATTACCGGTCACATTTTGCGTCCATGGAAGAAAAAGAATAATGAAAGCTACAATAGCAAATGTTCCTATAAATCGATTAAAAAGTTTGTGTTGCTGCGAATGAAATACTTTCTCGTAAGCAGTATACCCTTCTAACGTAACTTTCTTATTAAGTCTATTATGAGATATATTAAGCATTCTTTTCGTTTTTTGTGATA
>RCNB010001329.1_pt1 | contig 15588 bp, 16 predicted proteins | sample 2041321 | NCBI WGS metagenome assembly RCNB01 (sample SAMN09708232, study PRJNA481090) | Marine sediment metagenome, whole genome shotgun sequencing project. | reverse complement strand
ATATGTCAAACGACATTCGTATTAAAAAAGGTCTGGACATAAAACTTAAAGGTGCTGCTGAAAAAGCTAAGGAAAATGCTGTTTTAAGCAACTTTTATTCTATTAGACCTGAAGACTTCCACGGCGTTATTCCTAAAATGATTGTAAAGGTTGGTGATAAAGTAAAAGCAGGAAACCCTGTATTTTATGATAAAGCTAATGAAGATGTGAAATTTGCATCGCCGGTATCTGGAGAAATTATCGAGATTGCACGTGGAGAAAAACGCAAAATTTTAGCTGTTAAAATTCAAGCGGACAAAACGCAGGAATATCAAGACTTTGTTACTCCTAATTTGGACACAATTAAGGCTGACGAGTTGAAATCACTTTTGTTGTCTTCAGGATGTTGGCCGTTTATCAAGCAACGCCCGTATGATATTATTGCTAATCCTAATAATGCTCCTAAGGCTATATTTATTTCAGGTTATGCAAGTGCGCCATTGGCGGCAGACTATGATTTTACTTTACAAGGTAAAGAGGCAGAATTACAAGCTGCGGTTACAGCACTAGGGAAAATGACGGAAGGGAAAGTACATGTCTCAGTCGGTAAATCATCTAATTCACCGTTGGCAGGATTATCAGGTATAACCTTACATAAAGTTACGGGACCGCATCCATCAGGTAATGTGGGTACACAAATCAATATAATTGACCCGGTCAATAAAGGAGAAAGGGTATGGACAGTAGCTCCACATGACTTGGTTATTATTGGAGAATTATTGTTAACTGGGAAATTTAATGCTGAACGTGTTGTAGCTTTAGTAGGGTCTTCAGTTGAGAAACCAAGATATTTTGTAACTAAACTTGGGTGTGAAGTTGCAACTATGATTTATGATCATGGGATAGCTAAAGATACTAATGCTAGAATCATTTCTGGTAATGTTTTAAGTGGCAAGCATATTCAGCCAGATGATTATTTAGATTATTACAGCAATATAATTTCTATTATTCCAGAAGGCGACGATTACGAATTCTTTGGATGGACCAAACCTGTTTTTAACAAAGTATCAACTTCAAGAGCATTGACATTTTCTTGGTTAACTCCAAATAAAAAATACGATTTAAACACCAATACAAATGGAGAACATCGTGCTTTTGTAACTACAGGAACCTATGAAGAAGTGTTCCCATTAGATATATTCCCAATGCAAATTTTAAAAGCATGTATGTATAATGATCTTGATGAGATGGAAGCTTTAGGAATGTATGAGGTTGCTCCTGAGGATTTTGCTTTAACCGAATTTGTATGTGTATCTAAACAGCCACATCAAGACATTATTAGAAAAGGATTGGACGTAATGATTAAAGAAATTGGATAAATTATTCATTTTAAGAATTAAAATGAAAAATATTAAATAAATGGGTTTAAAACAGACACTACATAAAATAAAAGAAAAGGGTAGAGGAAAAAAATGGGCTCCTGCTTTTGGAGCCATTCATACTTTTTTATTCTTACCAAATGAGACAACTCATAATGGTACACATATAAAAGCAGCCGACGATTTAAAACGGACAATGAATACTGTGATTTTGGCATTGGTTCCTTGTTTGATTTTTGGGATGTTTAATGCTGGATATCAACATAATTTAGCAATAGGCGATATACAATCGGTAACAGAAAGCTTCTTTAGTGCAGCATTCTGGACCTTGGATAATTTTATGATTGGTTTTTGGAAGATATTGCCACTTGTTATTGTGTCTTATGGTGTTGGTCTTGGGATTGAATTTGTTTTTGCAATTATTAATAAACATGAAGTTGAAGAAGGTTACTTGGTAACGGGGATGTTAGTGCCGTTAATTGTACCAATTGATATTCCATTATGGATGCTGGCGGTTGCAGTTATTTTTGGAGTTGTTATTGGTAAAGAGGTTTTTGGAGGTACAGGGATGAATATTCTTAACCCGGCATTGACTATTAGAGCCTTTTTGTTCTTTGCTTACCCAACTTGGATGAGTGGAGATAAAGTATGGGTTGAAGGTGCGGTTGAACGGACTAATGAGATAACAGCTGGAGCAAATTTAGATGCTATTTCTGGTGAAACCATTTTAGGAAGTTTGGCTCAAAATAAAGGAGCTTTAGGTCATGAATGGTTAGATATGTTCTATGGGTTTATTCCAGGTTCCGTTGGTGAAACATCAACCTTACTTATTTTACTGGGTGGTTTATTTTTAATCTTCTCAAAAATTGGAAGTTGGAGAATCATGTTATCATCAGTTATTGGTGCAATTGTAATGGGTCTTATTTTTAATCAAATTGCTGATGTGGGTATTATTTCTGAAGGCAGTAAATTCTTTGGGTTAATGAATACACCTTATTGGCACCATTTACTAATTGGTGGTTTTGCATTTGGTATTGTGTATATGGCTACAGACCCTGTAACTGCATCGCAAACAAATCGAGGAAAATGGATTTACGGTTTTTTAATAGGATTTATTTCAATTTTAATCCGAGTATTTAATCCCGCTTATCCAGAAGGGGTAATGCTAGCAATTTTATTGATGAATGTATTTGCACCGACCATAGATCATTATGTGGTTCAAGGTAACGTGAAAAAAAGATTAAAACGGGCAAAAGTTAAAACGGCATAGTCATGAGTAGTAAAACAGATAAAAATTCATATACTATATTATTTGCCATAGGAATGGTAATAGTTGTAGGGTCATTATTAGCGTTTGCAGCGTCGTCCTTAAAAGATAAAATCTCTGAAAACAAGCGTATAGAAAAGCAGCAAAACATTCTATATGCAATGGGAGTAAACGACAATGAAGATGGTAGTATGGCATTTGTTTCAAAAGATGTCATAGCTGATGAGTTTTCAAAATATGTCACAAAACAATTAGTGATTCAAGATGGTAAAGTCACAGAAGATGAAAAGGCCTATTTAATAGATGTTAAGAAAGAAAAAGCCTTAGCTAAAGATGATGACTATAGCAGACGCCTACCGTTGTTTGTTGGAGAAAAAGAAGGAAAGACATTTTATGTAGCACCAATACGAGGGAAAGGTCTTTGGGATGCCATTTGGGGTTATGTCGCTATGGATGAAAACATGGTTGTACAAGGTGCGTTTTTTGATCATAAAGGAGAAACTCCAGGTCTTGGAGCAAACATAAAGCAACGTTTTTTCATGGATGATTTTACAGGCGAGCATTTAATGACTGATGGTGCATTTAAAGGAATTAAGGTTGCTAAAGGAAATGCCGATCCAAAGAACAATGATAAAACCGATAATGAGGTAGATGCTATTGCAGGAGCTACGATTACTGGCGATGGTGTTACAGCAATGCTCAAGAGTGATTTAAAGCTATATGTACCTTATTTTAAGAACTTAAATAACAATTAATTTATGGGCTTACTTTCAAAAAAAGACAGCAAATTAATATTAGACCCATTAGCAGATAATAACCCAATTACCATTCAGGTATTAGGTATTTGTTCGGCGTTGGCAATTACTGCAGAGCTTGAAGCATCTATAGTGATGTCCATTTCGGTGCTGTTTGTACTAGGTATTGGGAATGTGGTTATTTCTTTAATTAGAAATATCATTCCATCTAAGATTAGAATTATTGTACAATTGACTGTAGTTGCTGCTTTGGTAATTATAGTAGATTTAGTGCTAAAAGCTTTTGCCTACGAACTGAGCAAAACCTTATCGGTTTTCGTAGGTTTAATTATCACTAACTGTATCATTATGGGACGTTTTGAAGCCTTTGCTTTAGGAAATGGCCCTTGGCGATCATTCTTAGATGGTATAGGAAATGCTTTAGGATACGGTGTTATTTTGATTATCGTTGGCTTCTTTAGAGAATTATTAGGATCAGGAACATTATTGGGAATTCCCGTATTGGGTGACCCAATTGAAAAAACAGGATTATATGCAATTGGATATGAAAATAACGGATTTATGTTATTATCGCCAATGGCTTTAATTGTTGTAGGTATCATTATTTGGGTACAACGTAGTAAGAATAAAGCATTAATTGAAGATCATTAAAAAAATAATATGGAATATTTAGAATTATTTTTTAAGTCAATATTTATAGATAATATGGTATTTGCCACATTCCTTGGAATGTGTTCTTACCTAGCAGTATCTAAAAAAGTATCTACCGCTGTTGGTCTAGGTGCAGCAGTCATTTTTGTATTATTGGTAACTGTACCTCTTAACTGGCTATTGGATCAGTATTTATTGCAAGAAGGCGCTTTAGCCTGGTTAGGAGAGGAGTATGCACAATACGATTTAAGTTTCTTATCCTTTATCATGTTTATTGCAACTATTGCGACCATGGTACAGTTAGTAGAAATTATAGTAGAAAAATTTTCACCATCATTATATAATTCACTTGGTATTTTCTTACCACTTATTGCTGTAAACTGTGCTATTTTAGGAGGATCGTTATTTATGCAGTCACGTGAAATACCAACTTTAGGTTTGGCAACAGTATATGGATTGGGTTCTGGAATTGGATGGTTTTTAGCAATTCTTGCTATTGCCGCTATTCGTGAGAAAATTAGATATTCAAATGTTCCGCCAGCATTGCGTGGGTTAGGAATTACATTTATTATTACAGGACTTATGGCCATTGGGTTTATGAGTTTTGGTGGAATGTTAACTGGAGGTGAGGAAGAAACCAAAGAAGAGGTGAAAACAGCAGTTATAGATGCTGAAAAAGATAAGCAAGACAAAGAAGAGGTAGTCGCAGATAACACAACAAAAGTAATCGAGTAACATGATTTTAGCCGTAGGAACATTAGGAACCATTATAGCAACCGTAGTAGCCTTTTTAATAGTGTCTTTGTTGTTGATAGGTTTACTTTTAGTCGTAAAACAAAAATTATCACCATCTGGTCCAGTAAAGATTACAATCAATGGTGAGAAAGAAATAGAAGTGGCTTCAGGAGGCACTTTACTATCTACTTTGGGGAATCAAAAGATTTTCTTGCCATCTGCATGTGGAGGTGGTGGAACTTGTATACAGTGTGAATGCCATGTAAACTCAGGTGGAGGTGAAGCTTTACCAACGGAGACGCCTCATTTTAGCAGAAAAGAACTCAAGCATGGTGCTCGTTTGGCATGTCAAGTAAAAGTAAAACAGGATATGGATATTTCCATTCCTGAAGAAATCTTTGGTATTAAAAAATGGGATGCTACTGTGGTTCGGAATTATAATGTAGCATCTTTTATTAAGGAGTTTGTTGTAGAAATTCCGGAAGATATGGGTTACAAAGCTGGAGGATATATTCAAATTGAAATTCCTAATTGCGAAATTAAATTTGCTGATATGGATATCACGGCCCATCCAGAAGAACATGAAACTCCAGATAAGTTTCAAGCCGAATGGGACAAATTTAATCTATGGCCATTGGTAATGAAAAATACTGAAACTGTTGAGCGTGCTTATTCTATGGCTTCTTATCCAGCTGAAGGACGTGAGATTATGTTAAACGTTCGTATTGCAACACCACCATGGGATCGTACTAAAAATGGATGGATGGATGTTAATCCTGGTATTGCATCATCGTATATATTTAATCAGAAACCTGGTGACAAAGTAACTATCTCAGGACCTTATGGTGAGTTTTTCATCAATGAGTCTGAAAGCGAAATGTTATATGTTGGTGGTGGAGCCGGAATGGCGCCTATGCGCTCTCACTTATATCACCTATTCAGAACTTTAAAGACAGGTCGTAAAGTGACGTATTGGTACGGAGGACGTTCTAAACGTGAGTTATTCTATTTAGATCATTTTGAAAATTTAGAGAAAGACTTTCCTAACTTTAAATTCTATTTAGCCTTATCTGAACCAATGGAAGAAGATAACTGGAAAGTAAAAGAAAGCATTGATGCTCCTGGAGATGGTTTTGTTGGTTTTATACACAATTGTGTAATAGATAACTATCTAAATCACCATGAGTCACCAGAAGATATTGAGTTGTATTTCTGTGGACCTCCATTAATGAATCAAGCGGTTCAAAAAATGGGAGAAGACTTCGGTATTCCGGATGAGCATATTAGATTTGATGACTTTGGAGGATAACATTCCTGCGAAGGCAGGAATCTCATCAAGAGAATCTTAACATATAAAACAAAAGCCCAACACATTGTGTTGGGCTTTTGTTTTATATGAATTTAATCATTGGTTATTATTTAATTCTTTTAATAATTTTTGAGTGTTTTGTTTGGAGCTTTGCATATGTCCTAAATGCCCTAAACTAACTGTGTGACGTAAATTGATTATATTCATTATTCGTAGTTTATTCTCAGGTTTTGCTACCAATTCTTCTGAAATATTTTCGAGTTCTTTATTGTATATAGATGTTAATTCTAGGGACTTAACTTTAGCAACATAATGGGATTTATCAGCTGAAAGATTTGAAAAATAATACCCAATATCCAAAAAAGTGGATGCAAATTGCTGATCCACCAATAAGGTGTTATTATTCTGTATTACTTTTTCAATACGTTCTAATTCTTGATAATATTGAATTAGCTGATCTTTGAATTTTTCTTTTTTAATAAGGTTTATGTTTCCTGATGATAGCAAGTCGGTATAAGTAGGATCGGTTATTATAAAGGTTTTACGAGTGTGTAAATCTGATAGCTTAGAAAAGAAAATGCTATCTAAGTTTTTGCTGGAATTAGTATTAAAATAAGTAATTAGATAGCTAGCAGCATTTATAAATTTAGTTTCATAAGCTATTTGATTATCAATAGAAACAATTTGGTCGTTTAAATCTCTTTGTAAATTTTTTAGATAGTTAGATTCTTTGGTTTGCTCCTTGCTGTTCTCATTCCAATTATTAATCTGTAAGGCAATCAAAATCCCAATTACCACAAGAATAATTTCACCAATAGCATATTTAAAGTATTTGCCTGTTTTATTTTCCATAATTAGGTTTTGACGTATATGACGAAAGAATTTAATCATTATTAATATTTTAGCTAGTTAATAATTATGTATCCATCTTTTACTTGCTCAAAAACTTTAATACAGTTTCCATTAATATCAACCTGATGTAATATTTCACCATCATTTACGTAAAATTGATTGAGTTTAAAACGCTTTGGCTTTACAGTAAATTGATATGACAAACTTTTATCTTTGCCGTTTAAAACATTAAAATAGGCGGTTTCTGGGGAATTGTTATAGATTGTAAAATTGGTTCGGAAATTTACCTTATAATCATCTGAAGAAGGTTTTTGGTTACAATCGACTTCCTTCCATGGGTTTAATCTGAGAGCATTTAAAAACTCATCCAAAGGTTGTTTGTTATTTCCTAAAGCCTTAATATTCCATAATAAGGCGATACAGCTTGTTCTAATTAAAGATGCATCATATGCGTTTTCGTCTAATTGTATGTTATTGTAATGAACAATCTTATTAAGATTGATTGGACTTAGCACATAATCCATACGTTTTTCGTTAGATAGTGAGTCAGACAACATTAACCATTCAAAATTGTCTGCACGCTCTTTGGTATATTCCATACTTAAATTAACGACTATATCCTCCCATTTTTTACGTGAGTCAATTCTTTTTTTTAATATCTTGAGTTGTGATACTAATGTGGCGTATTTTTTTGGTAATTGCTTTTCTTGAGCAATAAGTTCGTCTAGATTATCATTTGTGAAATCGGTAGTTCTTGTCCTAAAGGCAAAGACAAGACTTGGATTATTTGATATCATTTTACGTGTCACTTTTTTATCAATAAATAAGCTTAAAATTGAATCACTTCGATAACTCCAACGTATTAAGCCTCTACTATTACTAATGTTATCTTCGAGTTCTGTTTCAAAAACGGTAAGTAATCTTTGGATTGAATCATTACTTTTTCTTTTTTCGTTCCAGGTATTTATCTGGACAGCTAAAAGAATTCCTATAACCACAAGAATTATTTCACCAATGGCATATTTAAGGTATTTTCCAGTTTTGTTTTCCATAAGGAGAGATTTACGATTATGGAGAAAGAATTTAATCATTCTTCTTGAATCCTTTTAATTGTTTTAATTAATATAGGATTTAATAAATATTGGCCGTCTTCCTTTTGTTCTTGAATTTTTAAAACAACATTCATCCCTTTTGTTACTTTACCAAAAGCAGCAAAGCCGTGGCCGTCTGGATTGCGTTTTCCTTGATAGTTCATTTCTGGTATATCAATGATACAAATTGCGAATTCGCTAGTAGCAGTATCTGGTCCTTCCCTAGCCATGGATAAAGTGCCAATTAAGTGTTTGAGACCTGTTTGTTTAGTGTTTTCCATTTTAATAGGAGGGAAACTTTTAGCTTGATCGACATTACCACCTTGGATAACCTCTATTTTAATTTGTCTATCGGCCTCATTTTCTGGGGTACAAACTCTAAAAAAGGATGAATTATCGTATAAATTATTATCTACATACTTCAAAAAATTTGATACTGTTATTGGCGCTTTACTGGGGTAAAGCTCAACAAAAATATTGCCTATGGAGGTTTGAATCTCACAGTTAATCTTGTCTTGCTTACAACTGGTGCATAAAATTAAAATTAGGATGCAAAGGTGTTTTAGTGTGTTTTTCATAATGAGGGTTTGATATATGTTACTGAAGAATTTAATTATGCCAAGAGATTAAGTTTGAAATAAATTATCCCATTTTTCCATCACCATCAATATCTTTTACCAAATGTGTCTCAAGAGCTACCAAGGTCTTTTTAAGCAACGCTTTCGTTGTCTGAAGTTCTTTTTCCAAATTTTCAACGCGGCCTTCTAGACTATTGGCTTTTGCTTCTTGTTTTTCTAATTCGTCTTGTTGTAATAAATCCCAAAATATGCCCATGATATATATTTAACTGGTTAGTGCTTTTAAAGTTAAGTAAATTTTATCCAATAAAATATTAGCATTAGTTTTGTGATATGGGTAAAGCACTTAGCCAACAGGAATTACACAATCTTGCCATGAACCATGTTGGTAAGGATTTGGAAAAACGAGGTTTTGAGTTTATTGCTGTAAATAGTAAGCTTAAAAAACATCCGCAATTTGTTTGTATGGACAAGAATAAGCAATATTTTTTTGTAATTGTTAGGGCTGTATTATTACCAGAGAACCCTAATAATTATGACATCGTATGGATGGAGACCTTTAAAAATCATGCAAGGGAAAGCGATGCAAAAGTGCTTTATGCTGGTGTTGGTTTAGGCAATGCCGTAGATCAAAAATCACCAATATATTTAAACGAGGAATACTTAATTGAGTATAATGGTATTCAAGTAGTGGAGACTAACTTTAATTAAAATTAAGATGGAAGAATCTAAGATAAGGACAGGCAGTCATTTCGAGCAAAGTGGCAAAACGCAGTATTCTAATAAAATTAAAAGTTGGATTTTTATATTATCTCTAGTGTTTGTTTTTTCATGCAAACCAGAACTTAACAACAAACGCATTACGGGTTCTGTTTTTGGAACATCATACTCCGTACAGTATTCTTCTTTTGATGAATTAAATCTTGAAGAACAGTTTGATAAGTTGTTTTATATAATCAACAAATCAATGTCCACGTATCAAACAAATTCTATTATTTCAAAAATTAATAGGAACGAAATGACAACAATCGATTCTCATTTTAGAAAAGTGTTTGATGCTTCAAAAGATATCTATAAACTTACGGATGGCGCATTTGACCCAACGATTGGAATAATGGTAAATGCCTGGGATTTTGGTCCAGAAGGTGCCATAGAAAATTTAGATTCCCACAAAATAGATAGTTTAATGCAGACCGTTGGCTTTGATAAAGTCGAGCGCGTAGATCAATCCATACAAAAGCAGAATGGAGGTACACAATTAGATTTTAATGCCATTGCAAAAGGTTATGCGGTTGATGTAATTTCTGAATTTTTGGATACTCAAAATATTGAAAGCTATCTGGTGGAGATTGGAGGAGAAATAAGAACAAAAGGCATTAATTTGGCAAGTAATAATCCTTGGAAAATTGGCGTTGAGAATCCAAGTTTTGATGGTTTGCAAACTATTATGAAAGCTATTTCACTTAAAGATGAGGCCATGGCAACCTCCGGGACTTATAGAAAATTTAAAGTGGATGAAAATGGTAATAAGTATGCACATATTATTGATGCCAAAACAGGATATCCAAGTAAAACAAAACTCTTAAGTATTTCGGTGATTACAGATAATTGTATGACGGCTGATGCCTATGCAACATCATTTAAAGCTATGGGTATAGAAAAGGTAAAATCATTTTTGAAGGATCATAAAGGACTGAAAGTATTTTTGATTTTTGAAAATGACAATCGAGATTTGGAAACCTTGTCTTTAAATGGTTTTCCAGAGGAGTAGTTGTCATTCTTCCTTCGTAGGATTGACAAATTTACTTGGTTACCACAGGAATAATCTCTCCTTTGGTCAAACAATATCTTGTAATATCTTCTTGAGATAATGTAGATGTATAATCTAGTTCTTCAACCTTAAACCCAATACTTCTAAGTTTTTCAAAATAATCACGGCCGTAAACTCGAACATGGTCATATTGTCCAAATATTTTTGCGCGTTCTTTTTTGTCAGTAATGGTATTATCCTCAAAAGTCTTTTCAAGTGACAAGTCTTGAGGTATTTGAAAAACACCTGTTCCACCTGGTTTTAAAACACGATACAATTCTTTCATAGCTTTGGTATCATTGGGGATATGTTCTAGAACATGATTGCATAAAATTATGTCGAAAGCGTTATCTTCAAATGGTAGGTTACAAATGTCTGCCTTTACATCTGCGAGTGGTGAATTTAGATCTGTAGTGACATAATTCAGATTGCTCATTGCCCTGAAGCGTTTGTAAAAGGCTTGTTCTGGTGCAAAATGTAATACTTTTTTTTCTGAAGTAAAGAAATCGGTTTCATTCTTAAGATATAACCAAAGCAATCTATGACGCTCTAAAGACAAAGTTGAGGGAGACAAGGCATTATTGCGTTGTTTACCATAACCATAAGGTAAAAAAGATTTAAATTTTTTGCCATCGATAGGATCTGTGAATTGGTTTCCTTTTAAGAAAAAAGCCAAAACAGGACGTACAACATAGCTTAACCTAATGAGAATAGGTCTGGGAATGGCGTTAAGTATTAATTTGAATAGTTTTTTCAAGAAATGAACTTATTTATAATCTTCTCGTATAGGGCAAAATGTATCTGTAACTTCACAATGTGTTAATGCAATAGCACTGTGAACAATATTAGAAGGAATGATTGTAATAGCTCCAGGTTCTAATATTTGGGTAAGGCCGTCAATTGTCATTTTTAGTTTTCCAGAAATTATTTGTGTTGTTTGCTCGTGGATATGAGAATGAGCTGGCAGAATGGCACCTTTTTCAATTTCTACAAAACCAATGGTTGTAGTTTCACTATGCACATATCTGCCTGTAATACCTTTTGCTAATTCCTTTTGTGGAATTTCTGAAATCACTTTTCGCATAAATTATAAAACCAATTCGTTTTGCCTAAATTCATTTTCTTCATCACTTTCAATGCCTAAAGCATCATAAATATATGCAAATGTTGAAAGTAATTCTGGTTTACCATTTACTATAGCCACGTCATGTTCAAAATGGGCACTGGGTTTGTTATCTAGTGTTGTAATTGTCCAACCATCACGATGTTGTTTAACACGATGTGTGCCAAGGTTTATCATGGGCTCGATAGCTACCACCATACCTTCAATAAATTTTTTGCCACGACCTCTTTTACCATAATTTGGCATTTCTGGATCTTCGTGCATCTTTCTACCCAATCCATGTCCAACCAATTCACGTACAACACCGTAACCATGAGATTCGCAATATTGCTGAATGGCAAACCCAACATCACCAACGCGATTATTAACTTTAAATTCTCTAATACCTACATATAAGGATTCTTTTGTTACTTGAAGTAGTTTTTCAGTTTCTGGAGATATTTCGCCAACAGCAAAGGTATAGGCATGATCACCATAAAAATCATTTTTTATAGCACCGCAGTCAATAGATATGATATCGCCTTCAACCAATGGCTTGCTGTTCGGAATACCGTGAACCACTTGAGAGTTCGGACTCATACAAAGTGTATTCGGGAAATCGTACAAGCCCAAAAAACCTGGGATGGCACCTTGATCTCTAATACAATCTTCAGCAATTTTATCCAATTGCAACGTTGATACTCCAGGTTTTACGGCTTTTGCTATTTCACCTAAAGTTTTTGACACTACTAATGCACTTTCGCGCATCAATTCAATTTCTTCTTTAGTTTTTACGACAATCATGTTAAAAAAATATGGGCAAAGATACTCAAAATTAAAATGTTTTTCATTATTCGAATTATATGACTTTTGACAGTTTTTCAATGCCCTTTTATCAATAACTTTGCAGTATAAATAAGAACGAATAATGTATAAAGCAGTAAGTGCCGAAGAGGCGGTAAAAGTAATTAAATCAAATAGTAGAGTATATATTCAAGCAGCTGCGGCTGCTCCTCAAGTTCTCGTTAGGGCAATGGCCGAAAGGCATGAAGAGCTTAGAAATGTTGAGGTTTGCCAATTGCATACTGAGGGTGATGCACCTTACGCAAACCCAGAGCTTAAAGAAAGTTTTCATGTCAATTCTTTTTTTATTGGCAAAAATGTACGACACACACTTAAGGCAGGAAATGGTTCTTATACTCCTGTGTTTTTGAGTGAATTACCATTGTTGTTCAAACGTAATATTATTGATATAGACGTAGCTTTAATTCACGTATCTGTTCCAGATAAACATGGTTATTGTTCATTAGGTGTTTCGGTTGAAGCTACTTTGGCAGCAATTACTAATGCTTCAGTTGTTATTGCACAAGTCAATAAACAGATGCCAAGAACTCATGGCGATGGTATTATACACCATACTGAAATAGATTTATTTGTAGAATGTGATGAAGCACTACCAAGTCATATTATGCTTGAGCCTACTGAAACTGAACAAACAATTGGGGATTATGTGGCAAGTTTAATTGAAGATAGAAGTACTTTACAGATGGGTATTGGCTCTATTCCAAATGCTGTTCTAACACGACTTACGAATCATAAAGACTTAGGACTACATACAGAAATGTTTTCGGATGGTGTGATTGATTTAATCTTAAAAGATGTAATCAACGGTAATTATAAAAGTATAAACCCCGGAAGAGCATTAGCTACGTTTTTAATGGGCTCAAAACGATTATACGATTATGTAGATGACAATCCGTTTGTAGAAATGCGTGCATCAGATTATGTTAATGATGTTTCAATAATTAAACAGAACCCAAAAATGGTGGCAATTAATTCAGCCATTGAAGTTGATTTAAGCGGTCAAGTTTGTGCGGATTCCATTGGAACAAAAATGTACTCCGGTGTAGGAGGGCAAATGGATTATATAAGAGGAGCATCTTTAAGTGAAGGCGGAAAAGCAATCATAGCCTTACCATCAATTACTAAATCAGGAATTAGCAGAATTGTACCATGCTTAAAACCAGGAGCAGGAGTTGTGACTACAAGAGCACATGTGCATTATGTTGTGACTGAATTTGGAATTGCAAATTTATATGGGAAGACCATTAAAGAAAGAGTAAAAGCATTGGTAAACATTGCCCATCCTGACCATAGAGAAAATATTGATAAGGAGTATTTTGAATTAATAAGTCGATAAAACTATTGGAAGCTTATTTGAAGAATCCAAAAAATCCTTTTTTGTTTTTGCTTTGACTAATTTTTGGTTCAGAATCAGTGAGCATTTGATAAATTTCTCCCCAGCCTAAGACGCCACCAATATTCCTGTCGTCAATAAATAAATCGGCATGAATTTTACGACTTTTTGTATAGTCAAACTGTTCTTCGGGAAAGCTTTTATTTACCGCATAAAACTGAATGCCATTGTTTGTACAAAACTCAACAGATTCTTCTAACCGAAGGCCGCTTCTATAAGTCCAGAGAATTAATCTATTCCCATCTTCTTGAAGTTTCTTTAAAGTTTCAAATGCAAAAATTCTTGGTTTACCAATGTTTGGATAATCATCCTCAACTATGGTTCCATCAAAATCTATGGCTATAGTTAATCTATTATAGAGTTTCATGTGTTAATAGTATTGCTTTTCAATGGTCACATGTAACCTTTGATGATTATAATAATCATTTTAAATATGTTTAATAATTATTTTAATCATGACGGTTTCATTATTGGGTAAAATTTACACTAAAATAATGAATTTTGAGTCATTGCCTCTGGTTTTTCAATTCCAATAAGATTTAATATTGTAGGAGCAAGGTCTCCTAATACACCATTATTAATAGTTTTAAGATCTTTATCAATTAAAATAATAGGCACAGGATTAGTAGTATGTGCTGTATGTGGTGAACCATCTGGATTAATCATAGTTTCGCAATTACCGTGATCTGCGATGAGCAAAGTAGTATAACCATTATTAAGAGCAGTTGTTACAACATTTTTAACACATTCATCTACTACTTCACATGCTTTAATTGCAGCCTCCATTACCCCCGTATGTCCCACCATGTCACCGTTGGCAAAATTCAAGCACACAAAATCAACCTCTTGCTTTTCTAGCTCAGGTATTAAAGCATCAGTTAATTCATAAGCACTCATTTCTGGCTTTAAATCGTAAGTAGCTACTTTAGGAGAGTTTCTTAAAATACGAGTTTCTCCAGTGAATGGTTCCTCTCTCCCTCCTGAAAAGAAAAAAGTAACGTGTGGATATTTTTCCGTTTCTGCAATTCGAATTTGTGTTTTTTGATTTGCTTCTAAAACTTCTCCTAATGTATTATTAAGGTTATCCTTTTTAAAAATAATATTGATATTTTTAAACGTGTCATCATAATTGGTCATGGTGACATAATACAAATTCAACTTATGCATATTCTGCTCATGAAAATCGTCCTGTGTTAAGGCTTTTGTTAGTTGTCTGCCTCGATCTGTTCTGAAATTAAAAAATATAACAACATCGTCATTTTGAATTGTTGCAATGGGTTGGCCATCATCATCAACCATTATAATTGGTTTGATAAACTCATCGGTTATATCATTTTCATAGCTTTCTTGGATAGATTTTGGAGCTTTCTTTGAGTGATTACCAATGCCTTTTACAACAGCATCGTAGGCTAATTTTACACGACCCCAACGTTTATCCCGATCCATAGCATAATAACGACCTGTTACAGAAGCAAGTTTGGCATTCGACTTGTCCAAATGTTCCTCAAGTGCTGTAATAAATCCGTAACCAGATTTTGGGCCAACGTCACGACCATCAGTAAAAGCATGAACGTAAGTTTTTGTTAAGCCATATTCATCAGCAGCATCGAGTAAACCCAGTAAATGATTGATATGTGAGTGTACGCCACCATCACTAACTAAGCCTAAAAAATGAACACTTTTATTGTTCTGTTTTGCATATTCAAAAGCATTAACCAAAACGGTTTCGTTGTTTAATGTTTTGTTTTTTACCGCAATATTTACTTTAACTAAATCTTGATACACTATACGTCCAGCTCCAAGGTTCATGTGGCCTACTTCAC
>RCNB010001328.1_pt1 | contig 15589 bp, 11 predicted proteins | sample 2041321 | NCBI WGS metagenome assembly RCNB01 (sample SAMN09708232, study PRJNA481090) | Marine sediment metagenome, whole genome shotgun sequencing project. | reverse complement strand
CCATGTAATTTTTTGCCGCATTAATACCACCTTGTGCTGCAATAGAATGTGCTCTACGAGGAGAATCTTGGTAAGCAAATGCTTTTACATTATATCCTAATTCTGCTAAAGTTGCGGCGGCAGATCCACCCGCTAATCCAGTACCAACAACAATAATATCAATGTGGCGTTTATTGGCAGGATTTACTAAATTAATTTTGTCTTTATATGTCGTCCATTTATCTTTAATTGGACCATTTGGTACTCTTGAGTCTAAGGTTGCCATATCTATGATAATACGTGTTTAAGATGATGATAAAGTGCAATAACAATAAAACCTAAAGGAATTATGATTGAATATATTTTTCCAATATTTTGCAAGGTTTTCTTTCTACCCGCTGTTACTCCCATAGATTGAAAAGCCGATGTAAAGCCGTGTGCTAAGTGTAGCCCTAATAATATAAAGGCAACAACGTAAGCAATCGTTCTTATGTGACTGTGAAATTTCTCCACTAACTCATGGAAATATCTAAACTCCCCATTGTGCATTCCAGACATGTCTCCAACAACATATTTAGTGTTTAATTCTGGAATCCAAAAATCAATAAAGTGCAACACAATAAAAGCTAATATTGCCAGACCACTGTAAATCATATTTCTACTCATCCAAGTGGAATTGGCTCCTCCATTATTTTTGGCATACGATACCCCGTTAGCCTTTTTATTCTTAATCTCTAATACAAACCCCATAACAAAATGGAATATTACACCAAAAATTAAAACGGGTTGTAATGCAAATTGTATAAGAGGGTTAGTACCCATGAAGTGCGACATTTGATTAAACAAATCTTCACTAAATAAAGATGTAACATTTACCGCTAAATGAATAATTAAGAAAAACATGAGGAAAAAAGCAGAAAGCGCCATGGCAACCTTTCTTCCAATCGAAGATTTAAAAAATCCGCTCATTATTTTTTGAAGTTAGTTTATACTAGTACAAATGTAGTGAGCGAACCTAATTAACACAAGTTTTGCCTCTTGTTTTATTTTGAGTTTAGAATGATTCAAAAGAAAAATATTAATCAATAGTCGTTTAAAGTAACCTAATTAATATAAAAAAAACAGGAAGATCAAATTCTAGGAGTAATTGGACTAGGAGATGGTGGAGAAGAAATGGACCTTAGTGGTGTTTTAGGTTCTATTTGATTACAAGTGTTTGTTTTTTATTATCAACCTCTAGGGTATAGGTTCCTTTAGGTAAATAATATTTTCCGTTTTTTGCTTTGTTAATTTCCAGCTTTGTATCAGCTTTTTCTAATGCTGTTTTGCCATCTTCGGTCATTGTTAAATCATAGTCAAAATAGTTGAAACCTTTTTCGGCATCTATAGAAATTGAATTGAGTTCAATATTGCCATCAGATAAAACTTTTATGGTTTGCTTTCCAGAATCCTTAGCGTATAATTGAATTGTAGTCGAAGGCTCAAATGCTTTTGAAAACTGACTCCATGAGCTACCCCATCTTGATGAAAAACGAATAGGTTCTAATTCAAAAAGGGCAATGTCGTTATCTTTAACTTTATGGAATTGCTGTACTGCAGAAATATCTGCTTTATAAATAGAGCGACCATGTGTTCCAATTACCAAATCCTTGGCTTCTTCTTGAATTACCAAATCATGCACAGCAGCATTGGTCAATCCTTTGGAAAACGTTTGCCAATTTTCACCTTTATTAAACGAGATATATAAGGCATTATCTGTACCGATATATAGAATGTTTTCATCAGAAGTATCTTCTTTAATTACATTAATTGGTGATTTAGGAAGATTAGAGCCAATAGATGCCCAAGTTTTCCCCATATCATCACTCATATACGCATAAGCATCAAAATCATCATTTCTGTAACCATTAAATGTGGCATAAACGCGTTCTTTTTTGTGCTGGGAGGCAATAACCCTGGATACCCAAAGTCCTTGAGGTAAATTATTAGAAATCCTTGTCCATGACCCACCTCCATTTATGGTCAGGTTGATATAACCATCATCACTACCTGTATAAATTAATCCGAATTGAAAAGGACTTTCTGAGATAGTCGTTAATGTACCATAGGGAACATTACCTTTTTTACCTCCGGTTGTTAAATCTTCCGAAATAACATTAAAAGTATCACCTTGATCCATCGAGCGCAATAATTTGTGAGCTCCCATATATAAAATATCTTGGTTATGCGGAGACAATAAAATTGGTGTTTGCCAATTATATCGATACGTAGAATTCCCCAATTCATGTTTAGGGTTAATATAAATACGTTTATTTGTTTCAGTATTTAAACGATAGTAAAACCCAAATTGAGACCCAGAATAAACAATATTATTATTGCGACTATCAATTTGTACTTGCATACCATCGCCACCCCCAATTCTTTTATAAGGGTAGTTACCACTACCTTCCCAGCTTTTTGAAGCAGTATATGAACTTGGGCCATACCAAACACCATTATCTTGTAAACCTCCATAAACATTGTATGGTTTTTGATTGTCTACATTAATAGCATAGAATTGACCAACCGGAGGTTGGTTGTTTTTAATCCAGTTTTCACCATCGTCGTAAGTTATGTTCACGCCTCCATCATTACCATTAATTACATGGCCTTTTTTATTGGCATTAACCCAAAGGGCTTGATGGTCAGAATGTACATTTTCTTTTCCCATGGATGTAAATGTTTTTCCACCATCTTTCGATTTCAATAAAGGGACACCGCCAATATATATGTTGTTTTCATTTGAATTGTCTACTGCAATGATTCCAAAATAATAGCCATAAGAACTATATACACCATCCAAAAAGCCTTCATGTGTTTTTACCCATGAATCACCTCCATTTGAAGTTTTATATATTTCTGCACCAATAACGGGAGAATTGAATAAAGCGGAATTTGCATTTTCTAAATAAGTTGCTAAATCAATAGGTTTGACTTGATTTTCCTTTACAGATTTTTTAACGCTTTTTGCGGTGTATTTGTCTGGGAAGTCATTGTTTTTTAAATAGGTATTTAGCTTCTCATCTTCTAGTTTTAAGAAATCTGATTTTGACATTTTCTTGAACTCGTCTTTTTGTAACCCTGAAGTTTCCTTTTCCTTTTCTTCAGGACGTCTAAATTGATTGTCTAAAAAAGCATACACAACATTATCGTTGTAAGTAGCCAGCCCGATTCGACCTACACCAGTACCAATTGGGAAACCACTACCTTGGGGTGTCATATTTGTCCATGTATTACCAGCATCTATACTTTTGTAAATTCCTGAACTTTCTCCATCCCCATCAAAATTCCAAGCTTTACGTTCGCGTTCCCAAGAAGCTGCATATAAAACATTTGGGTTTGTTGGTGATGCACTAATATCTATAATCCCAGTACGCTCATTTATAAACAATGTTTGTTTCCAAGTTTTACCGCCGTCATTGGTTTTATAAATACCGCGCTCTACATTTGAAGTGTATAAATGCCCAATAACACCAATAACGACTTCATCCGGATTATTTTTATTAATAATAATCCGTCCGATATGTTGTGAGTCTGGCAAACCAACATAGCTCCATGTACTTCCGTGATTAGTGCTTTTGAAGACACCAATACCGGAATATGATGATCGTGAAGAATTGCTCTCACCGGTTCCTACCCAAATCGTATTGTTGTTCCAATCGATGGCAATGTCTCCCATATTTTGTGTTGGGGCATTGTCGGAAACACACGAAAAAGATGTCCCATTATTATCTGTATACCATAGTCCGCCGGAGGCATACGCAACATAAAATTCAATAGTATTATTTGGGTTCACATCTATATCAACCACTCGACCACTCATAATTGCGGGCCCAATATTTGTAAAGGGTACATTTTTTACAATTGAATCATCTTGTGCAATAATTTGAAAATTAAAAAGAAGTCCTAAGAAAATGAATAATTTGAATGCCTTCATGTATTGGAATGTTAGTTTAGGGATTGAAAATACTTAAACTTTGGGGAAGCGTCAAAAAACAGATTTAAAAAGCCAAAACTTTAACATTCCTATGCGAGTTGTTGTAACAATAAATTTATTTGGGTTATAATTTGTTGAGCATTGAACTCCGTCTTTTAGTGTTAATTATTACATTTGTTTACATAAAATTCCAGGACCATGAAATACCATCTTATTAATAGTTCATTATTTGTAAAAAATCGTAAAAATTTTGCTGCCAAAATGAAACCGAATAGTTTGGCAGCGTTTAATTCGAATGATATATACCCTGTTAGTGCAGATAGCACAATGCCTTTTGAGCAGCACCGGGATATATTTTATTTAAGTGGTGTAGATCAAGAGGAAAGTATTTTAGTCTTGTTTCCAGATTGTCCTAAACAAGCACATCGTGAAATTTTATTTTTAAAAGAAACGAATGAACATATCGCTGTATGGGAAGGGGAAAAACTAACTAAGGAAGCTGCACTAAAAACTAGTAGAATTAAAACTGTGTATTGGTTACAAGATATGGAGAAAGTTATGTTTGAAATTATGACACAATGTGATACAGTTTATATCAATACTAATGAGCATTACAGAGCATCAGTTGAGACAGAAACACGTGAAGACCGTTTTACAAAATGGCTAAAGGAAAAATATCCCGCACATTCAGTGGCTAAAAGTAATCCTATTTTACAGCGATTACGGTCGGTAAAAGACGCAACTGAAATCGATTTAATTCAAGAGGCCTGTAATATTACCGAAAAAGGATTTCGCCGTATTTTAAATTTTGTAAAACCTGAAGTCTGGGAGTTTAATATTGAAGCAGAGTTTATGCATGAATTTTTAAATAACCGCTCTAAAGGTTTTGCTTATACACCAATTGTAGCTTCGGGTAATAATGCCAATGTTTTGCATTACATTGAAAACAATCAGCAATGTAAAGCTGGGGATTTAATATTGATGGATGTTGGTGCAGAGTATGCCAATTTTTCTTCGGACATGACAAGAACTGTTCCTGTGTCTGGCAAGTTTACAGATAGACAAAAGGCTGTTTATAATGCTGTAAATAGGGTAAAAAAGGAAGCTACTAAATTGTTGGTTCCTGGAGCCATTTGGGCAGATTATCATGTTGAGGTTGGTAAAATAATGACTTCGGAATTGATTGGTTTGGGGCTTATAGATAAAGCCGATGTGAAAAACGAGAACCCTGATTGGCCAGCCTATAAAAAATATTTTATGCATGGGACATCGCATCATATGGGCTTAGATACACATGATTATGGGATTTTGACTGAGCCAATGCAATCCAACATGGTGTTTACCGTTGAGCCAGGGATTTATATCCCAGATGAAGGCTTTGGTATCAGATTGGAAGATGACGTTGTGATTCAAGAAAGCACAGAGCCGTATAACCTAATGAGAAACATTCCTATTGAAGCTGATGAGATTGAAGATTTAATGAATAGTTAATCTTCTATTTAATAAAACAAAAGAGCCACTCAGTGAATGGCTCTTTTGTTTTATTTGCATAAACTTTTTTATGCTTTAGCTTTCTTTTCTGCACAACATGCTTTTTTACAATCATCGGCACAAGCTTTCTTCTCAGCTTCAGTTTTATCTTTGCAACATGCTTTAGTACAATCTTCAGCACATTCCTTTTTTGCTGAGAATGCTTCAACAGTCTTCATGTCGCTCACTTTATAGATATCGGCTGTTTTAGAAACCGTTGCTTCTAAAGTGGTGTGATTAACCATAGCTTGGTCATACTCTACCATTGCTAATTTGCGTTCAAAATCCACCTTAGCAGATTTCACACCATCCATTTTTGCAATCTTTTTTTCAATGGTTTTTGCGCATCCAATTTCACAGGTCATACCATCGATTGTAAATTCAGATTTGACAAAAGTTGCATCAGGATTTAATACTTTTTCAGTCTTAGCCACAGCCCCATCGGTTTCAATAGTTTTCACCTCTGGTTGTGTTTCATTTTTGCAAGAGATTATCGCCAAACTTAGCAAGGTTAGCGCTAAAATGTTTTTCAATGCTTTCATAGTTTTTAAATATTGAGATCATTGCAAAATTAGTAATTAATACTGTTAATTGCAGTTAAAATTCTCATTTTTGTCCGGATAAAACGTTAATGAATGCAACCAGGAAATAAAAAATGGATTTATCTATTTGTACTTGCCCTTATTTGGGGGAGTTCCTTTATTCTTATTAAAAAAAGTTTAATTGGGTTCACTCCTTTGCAGCTAGGTGCTTTACGCATATTCTTTTCAGGTTTGTTTATTTTTATTTTCGGTTTGCGCACTATAAAAACCTTAACCAAAGAACAATGGAAATGGATAGTGGTTTCAGGGTTATTGGGCACATTTTTTCCAGCATTTTTATTTGCATTCGCAGAAACTGAAATTGATAGTGCAATTGCGTCAATTTTAAATTCGTTAGTGCCATTAAATACTGTATTAATGGGTTTCGCCATATTTAAAATAGCCTCTTCAAAGCGTCAAATAACAGGAGTTATTATTGGATTTATTGGTACGGCCTTACTCATATTAAAAGGTGCAGATCTCAATCCACATCAAAACTATTTATATGCTGGATTTGTGGTATTATCTACCGTGATGTATGCTGCTAACGTGAACATAATAAAAAAGCATTTGCAAGACGTTAAGGCTATTACAATTGCTGCCGGGAATTTTGCTGCAATTATTGTTCCAGCAGTTATAGTGTTACTGTTTACAAATTTTTTTTCAAAAACAACATTTCAGCATCCAGATTTTCTGATGTCGATTATGTATATTCTAATACTTTCCGCCTTTGGAACAGCTTTAGCCAAAGTCTTATTTAATAAACTTGTACAAATGGCTACGCCAGTATTTGCGGCGTCAGTAGCCTATTTAATGCCTGTAGTTGCAGTTGCCTGGGGTTTTTTGGATGGTGAAGATTTTAGTATTTGGCAAGGACTAGCCACTATTTTAATACTTATTGGTGTTTACTTGGCGAATAGAAGAAATTAAAAGCCCAAAACGTATGTTTTGAGCTTTTATTAATTACATCAATAACGTCTTAATTAAAATCTGCTTCTGTAACACCTTCGTTTACTTTCACATTATTTATTTTTAAAACAATTACTTGAGGCCCGGCTTTTACTTTTAGAGTGTAAGGGAATAACACGCCATTGACAGGAGAGTAATTACTTAAATCTTCTATAGTCGTTATTTGTTGTCCTTGAGCTTCGGTAACCTTTTCAGTTCTTACTAATAAACCTGTGTTTACGTCGTAAAAACGTAAAGCCGCTTCATCTCCTTTAGTCACTTTCACTTTGTAAACATCGACACCTTCAATAGTTGTTTTACTCTCTAGCGCTAATTCAGCAGAATCGTAATTTAATTCTGGGAATAAAGCTTTTTGAGCTTTTTTAGCATCGATTTCCTTTTCTGACATTGGAATTTTGCGACCTTGTTGCTCTTGGTAACCTGATTGGCCATCAAACTTTTGCTTCATAATAGTTCCCATCCCTTCTATTGACATTTCCATAGAAATCTTATTAGGAGACATTGTTTTTACAACTGCTTTAGGTGAAAAAGGAGCTCCTTCAATAGTAACATCTGCAGTAGATAATGTTGTGTTTACTTGTGATACTTTATCACGACCACCAATTGCTTTAATATAAGCTTCCATTACAGATTTAGCCGTTACACCATCTGGAATTGGTTTAGAATATTCTGCCTTTTCTGTTGGTTTAGCGTACTTGTCAAAATATTTAATAGGAATCCCAGTTTTCTCAAGATTTGTTAAAACATCACTTCCTTTGCCAACTACAATAATCCTAGCATTATCTTTTTGAAAAAACTTGTTAGCCGCTTGTTGAACATCTTCTACAGTGACATCATTAATGTTTTTCAAATAATTTTTGTAATAATCTTCAGGTAAATTATTTAGCTTTATGTTAAGGGCATAGCTTGCTATGGTTTGAGGCTTCTCTAAAGCCATTACAAAACTACCTGCATAAGCTGCTTTTGCAGCCTTAAGAGTTTCAGCAGAAACAGGTTCAGTTCTAATCCGTTCTACTTCTCTTAATATTTCAACAACCGAACTATCAGTAACTGCATTTCTTACTTCTGCCTTGGCTAAAAATCTTGAGGCTCCATATCTTGAGGCTCCAATTCTTGAATATGATCCATATGTATATGCTTTATCATCTCTAAGGTTTTGAAATAAATAACCTGTTGCTCCACCTCCTAAAATATAATTGGCTATAAGTGCTGAGTGATAATCTTCATCACCCATTTTTAAATTTACGTTGTTAGTAAGTATAATATTAGATTGAACAGCGTTAGGCATATCCACTAAATTAATTTGTGCATATTGCGTGTTTGCACTTGGCTGAAGTATTTTTACTTGAACACCTGCTTTATTGTTCCATGCTCCAAAATACTTTTCAATTGAAGCCTTAACTTCAGTAGCGTCAACATCACCAATAACTACCAAATACGCATTTTTGGGATTAAAATTTGTTTCGTAATGCGCAAGAACATCAGACAAAGCAATGTTGTTTATACTTGCTTCTGAAATAAACTCACCATAAGGATGATTTACACCATATGATAATGCGCTGCTAACTCTGTCTGCAACAGCTTGAACACTTTTTTCAGTAGTTTTTAAACCTTCAATGAGTTTGTCTTTTTCTTTTTGAAATTCTTCTTCTATAAGTAAAGGATTAATGGCTGCATCTGCTAATAATTCAATTATCCTATCAGAATATTTTGAGAGGGAACTCGCGAAAGCACTTTGAGACCCAAAAGTTAAATTAGCTCCCAAAAAGTCAATTTCTTCATTAAAGTCATCTTTAGGAATAGAGGCTGTTCCATTTCCTAACATCGCTCCAAGTAAACTTGATACTCCAGCTTTATCGCCTTCGGTTTCGGGGTTATTATCTATTCTAAGAGAATACGATACTCTAGGTAATTTATGATTTTCTACAACAAGAACTGTAAGTCCGTTTTTGAGCTGAAATTCTCCTGGAGCCTCCAAAGTGATTTTAGGAGCTGGACCAGGTTCTGGTTGTTTGGATCTATCTATTTGAGCATTAACGCCAACTGACATTAAAAACATAATGATTAAGGCTGATATTTTAGTTTTCATAATTTTCATGTTTTTATTTTATTGATCGTCTTTTTTTGGTAAGTACTCTAACTCGACGCGTTGGTTTGGGTTTAAATATTTTTTTGTCACGTTTTGAATCTCTTCTCTTGTGATAGAACGATAGATGTCAATTTCTGTATTTATCAAATTCGTGTCACCATAAAGTAAATAGTAATCTACCAGTGAGTTGGCAATACCTTGAATGCTAGAATTAGAATTTACGAATTGGTTTTCAAATTGATTTTGTAGTTTTTGATAATCCCTTTCTGAAATGAGTTCGTTCTGCATTTTCAAGATTTCCTCATCCATTTCTGCAAGAAGATCATTTAACGTTACCTCGCCTAATGGCAAAGCAAATAATGCATAAATACCCCCATCAACTTGGCTAATATTTACTGCTTGAACAGCTAAAGCTTGTTTTTGTTGGTCAACCAATTTTTTATAAAGCACAGAGCTTTTACCAGTGCTTAAATATGACGATATCATATTAAGCACATAATTGTCCCACTCCGTTTGAGGAGGCGTGCGGTAAGCAGCAATTATTGCAGGAATTTGAATATTTGCGTCATATGCTTTTCGATGTATAGTTTCTGTGATTGGCTCTTCTTTTGGAAAGTTTCTAACGGGTTTATCACCTGTTTTGATTTCAATAAAATAATCTCTAATTAATTCTTTTGTTTGTTTTGACTCAAAATCCCCAGCAACAACCATGACGGAGTTAGTTGGGACATACCATTTGTCAAAATAGGCTTGAAATTCTTCTAATGTTGCAGCATCTAAATGGTCCATTTCTCCAAGTACAGTAACTTTATAAGGATGTTTTGTAAATAAATTTTTATTAATATTTTCCAATATCCGGCCGTATGGACTATTATCTACACGTAATCGCTTTTCTTCCTTAACTACTTCGTTTTGTGTATCTACTGCGTCTTGATCAATAATGGGGTGAAGAAGTCTTTCAGATTCCATCCAAAGGGCAAATTCTAAATTGTTTGATGGGAATGTTTGAAAGTAATATGTTCGATCTAAAGACGTATTGGCATTTCCGTTTCCGCCATTGGCAGCTCTAATTTTTCGCCATTGTCCTTTTGCAATATTTTTAGTAGCTCCAGATGCTAAAAGATGCTCATAAAAATGTGCAAACCCAGTGCGTTCTGGGTTGTTGTCTCCTCCTAGATCTTTACCTCCAACATTATGCATTACACCTACAGTTATTACTGGAGCTGAATTATCTTGATGCAATATAACGTGCAATCCGTTATCTAAATCAAATTCTTCAAATTCAACTTTTTGTGCTGTAGCTGCCTGACCTGCAAATACCAAAGAAGCAAAAGCTAATAAGTATTTTTTCATAGTAAGTTTTTTTTAATGAATTAATCGTTATTAAGTGTTTGTCCTTGTAAAGCCATAATTTGTCACAAAGGATTACAAAAATAATAAATAAAATAGAATAATAAACTCAAGCTTTAAAGACTATAATACCTTTATATATAGATGATTGTGTAATCATATGATTCATGATAGCCATGGTTTTCACATTGACTAACGTTCAAATCTTAAAAAATCTTGAATATCTTTTAAAATCAGAAATTTAGGTTTGTAGTTTAATTAATTAGAAGTATATTTGCACTCATTTTTTGAACAAATTAATTAATAAAACGTTACGCTAATGTACGCAATTGTAGAGATAGCAGGGCAACAATTCAAAGTTGAAAAAGACCAAAAAGTCTTTGTCCACCGTTTACAAACTGAAGAAGGAAAGAAAGTATCTTTTGATAATGTTCTTCTTTTAAGTGATGGTGACAAAGTAACTATAGGCGCCCCAGCTATAGACGGAGCTCAAGTAGGAGCAAAAGTCTTAAAGCACCTTAAAGGTGATAAAGTGATAGTATTCAAAAAGAAAAGACGTAAAGGTTACCGTGTTAAGAATGGGCACAGACAATCTTTAACTGAAATTCAAATTGAAGGAATTGTTACTTCAGGAGTAAAACCAGCTAAAGCTGAAAAAGCTGCTCCAGTAAAAGAAGTTAAAAAAGCAGAACCAAAAACTGCTGCTCCAAAGGCAGAAGCAAAACCAGCTGCTAAGGAAGTAGAAGCTACTCAAGATTTAAGCAAAATGACTGTTGCTCAATTAAAAGAGATGGCTAAAACAAAAGGAATTACAGGTATTTCTGCAATGAAGAAAGCTGATTTAATAGCTGCTTTAAGTTAATTTTTTAAAAACTAAAATCGAAATAAAATGGCACATAAAAAAGGAGTCGGAAGTTCGAAAAACGGTAGAGAATCAGAATCGAAACGCTTAGGTGTAAAGATTTTTGGTGGCCAAGCTGCAATAGCTGGAAACATTATCGTTAGACAAAGAGGTACAGCACATAATCCCGGTGAGAATGTATACGCTGGAAAGGACCACACATTACATGCTAAAGTTGATGGTCTTGTAAAGTTTACAAAGAAAAAAAATAACAGATCATATGTTTCTATAGTTCCTTTTGAGGCTTAAGAAACTTATTCTTTAACATAATAAAAACCCTTTCAGGAAACTGAAAGGGTTTTTATTTTTTATGTCTAGAACCTAATGTTAAAAAAAATAAAAATGTGATTTTAGGTGGTTAAAAATATATAATTTTAATGCTGTTTTAAACCAACACTATTCTAATGAAAAAATCATATTTAGCTTTATTAACAATGAGCTTTACAACATTTGTGTTAGCTCAAAGCAATCCGCTAATTAATTCACCCAGGCTAAGCCCTAATGGAGAAACTATTGCCTTTAACTATCAAGGGGATTTATGGACCGTTTCTGCAAACGGAGATAATTTAAAAAGGCTTACTATTCACGAAGGATACGATACCAACCCACATTGGAGTGGTGATGGTAAATCCATTGCGTTTCAAAGCGATCGTTTTGGTAATAACGATGTGTTTACAGTTAATGCAAAGGGCGGTACTCCTAAGAGAATTTCATTTCATTCAGCAAATGATGTTGTAACGGATTTCACAAAAAATGGTGATATTCTTTTTGAAACCAGTAGAAATTATAAACAAGTAGAGCGCGAATCCGAAATACATTCAATCGGCTATAAGGGAGGAACTCCATTACGATTATTAGATGCTTTAGGTTTTGATGCCACACTTTCGCCAAATGGCAATCTTATTGCTTTTACTCGTGGCACTTGTAGAATAGATAGGGAGGCTTACAAAGGCCCTGCAAACAGAAATATTTGGATTTATAACATTAAGAATGATACGTATAATCAATTAACAACCTATGATGGACAAGATTTAAGACCGCAATGGGGTAATAATAATTTGGTTTATTTTCAATCGGCAAGAAGTGGGGTTTACAATATTCATAAAGTTGCAATTGATGATAATGGAAACAAAAATGGACAAGTTACCCAAGTGTCGTCCCTAAAAAAATTAGGTATTTTTAACTATGATATAAGTGCGAATGGATCTAAAGCAATTATGGTCTCTGGAGATGAGCTAAGTTTATTAAATCTTAATACAAATCAGAGTAATAAATTATCACTTACAATTGATAGTGATTATAGATTTGATCCATCTGAACGCAAAACATTCACCAATAGAGCTTCAGAAATAGAAGTTTCTCTAAACGGAAAACTTAGTGCCTTAGTGATTAGGGGCGAAATTTTTGTTACACAGAATGACACCAAAAAGAGTAGAACTGTTAATGTTTCAAATTCAGCTTATAGAGATTTAGATGTCGTTTGGTTAAATGATGAGTCGTTGTTATTTGTTTCAGACAGAAATGGAGAGAACAATTTATATCAGGTAACATCAAATGACGAAAACAATACAAACCTTTTTAGTTCTTTAAAACATAAAGTCACCCAGTTAACCAAAAGTAAAGAAGGCATAACTAATCCGAGATTATCACCAGATAAAAAATCAATTGCTTTTAATAAAGGGAATGGACAACTAATTGTGGCTTCCATTTCGGAAGAAGGCAAGATAAGCAATGAAAAAACTCTAGTTAATAGTTGGAATGCACCATCAGGAGTTGATTGGTCACCAGATTCAAAATGGCTAGCGTATAGCCAAAGTGATTTATATTTTAATAATGAGGTTTACATTCATAAAGCCGATAATAGTAAAGAACCAATAAATATTTCGATGCACCCCAAAGGTGATTTAGGTGCAACATGGAGTGATGATGGGAAAAAGTTAGCGTTTTCTTCTAATAGAAATAATGGAGATCATGACGTTTGGTTTGTATGGTTAAGGAAAAAAGATTGGGAAAAAACAAAGGAAGATTGGGAAGAATCTTCAGAAGAAAAGAAACCGGAGAAAGACGAAAAGAATGATAAAAAAAAGGATGAGAAAGAAAGTATAGTAGTTGTTATTGACTTTGAAGATATTCATGAGCGGCAGCAGCAAGTGACATCATTTACTGGAGGAGAATTTTTGCAAGCCATTTCAAAAGACGGAAAAACATTTTACTACACTACAGGAAATGGAACCCGAGGTAATCCTGATACAACTTCAGATTTATATTCAATTAAGTGGGATGGAAAAGAGAAAAAAGCATTAACTAAGGGAAATGCAAGCCCTAGGAATGTATCTATAACTCCTAAAAATGATTATATCTATTATATAAGCAAAGGGAAAACGTCTCGTATTAAAGTAACTGGTGTAAAAAAGGAAGGATTACCATTTAGCGCAAAGATGATTGTTGACTATAACGAGGAGTCGAATCAAATTTTTGAAGAAGCTTGGAAAGTAATACAAGATAGATTTTACGATCCGAATCATCATGGACAAAATTGGGATGAGTTAAAGAAAACCTATAAACCTCTGGCAATGAATGCTTCTACAAGAACTGATTTCAAAGCTATTTTTAATAAAATGTTGGGTCAAATAAACGCGAGCCATATGGGTGTGTATCGTGGCGAAGATAGAAAATCGGTTCAAAAAGAAAGTACAGGAATACTTGGCATAGAGTTTAAGAAAAGCTCAAATGGGCAGCTTCAAATTGCTAATGTAGTTCCAAATTCTGCAGCTGATAGAGAAGATAGTAAGCTGATTGTTGGTGATATTGTTACTAGTGTAAATGGAGAGGAAGTTTCAGCGGCGGAAAATATATATAAGCATTTGATAGCAACTGTTAATGAGAGAATTATTTTAGGAATTACTCGTAACGGTACTGTCAAGGAAGTTGTAATTAGGCCTAAAACGAGCGCTAGAACAGATAATTATAAAGCTTGGGTTAAAGAACGTAAACGGTTAACGGATAAATATTCAAACGGACGTTTAGGCTACATCCATATTCAAGGTATGAACTGGACAAGTTTTGAGCGTTTTGAGCGTGAATTGACAGCAGCTGGTCATGGTAAGGAAGGTATTGTTATTGATGTACGATATAATGGTGGCGGATGGACGACCGATTATTTGATGGCAGTTTTAAACGTGAAGCAACATGCATATACAGTGCCACGTGGTGCGGCAAAAGATGTTCAAAAAGAGCATAAAAACTATACTCAATATTACCCATACAGTGAAAGGTTACCTTTAGCATCTTGGACTAAACCGTCCGTTGCCTTATGTAATCAAAATAGCTATTCTAATGCGGAGATTTTTTCTCATGCTTATAAAGAATTGAATTTGGGTACCTTGGTTGGGATACCAACATTTGGGGCTGTAATTTCAACTGGCAGTCAAACATTAATTGATGGGTCTTATGTTCGTGTTCCTTTCAGGGGTTGGTTTGTAAAATCTTCTCAAAAAAACATGGATTTTACCCCTGCAATGCCAGATGTTGTTTTGGATAATGCGCCAGATGAAAAAGCTAAAGGGAAAGATTCTCAATTGGAAAAAGCAGTTAGCGTACTATTAGAACAATTGTAGAAGTAATGGTTATAAAAGGAAATCGAAAACCCTTTCTGGAAGCAGAAAGGGTTTTTATTTTAAAATGTCTCTAATTATTTTTAGATGATGCGTTGTGTGTAATTTTAAAAACTTTATCGTTCTGTTTTTATTTAGAACTCCAAAAATGAAATGTTTAAAATGTGCATTTTTATCTGCTGATTTTATGTTTTCAATGTTATTATATGCTACTTGAAGTTGTGTATTTAAATCTTCCTCTAATATTACTTTTGGAGGTCTAACAAATTTTGGAGCTTTGACTTTTCCTCTTGGGAAGTAACTTAGAGTAAAAAATAGTAAACGCCATTTACTAAATTTACTTGAATATAATTCTTGATTAGAATTAACTAAAGTTTCAGAAACTAAATTAAAAACTTTTAAAGAATGATCTATTTGCCATGCAATATCAGATGCTGAAACCGAGTCGTTTCTTTTGTTTTTAAAAGCTATATAGCTTTCTAATTCTTTAACTAGAGGAATGAGAATTTCTGGGTTTCGTTTAAACATGTTGTAAACTAATAAAAAACCCTCACATTCCTGCAAGGGTTTAAATTATAATGAAATGCTGTCCTGATAGCT
>RCNB010001327.1_pt1 | contig 15590 bp, 18 predicted proteins | sample 2041321 | NCBI WGS metagenome assembly RCNB01 (sample SAMN09708232, study PRJNA481090) | Marine sediment metagenome, whole genome shotgun sequencing project. | reverse complement strand
AGGCGTTGCGCCACTACCCCGATCAGGGTTGCATTGATCAAGTAGGAGGGCACACCAATTTCGATGAGTCGAGCAATCGCCGCAGGCGCGTCATTGGTGTGCAGCGTCGACAACACCAGGTGGCCGGTGAGCGCCGCCTGTACCGCCATTTCTGCTGTTTCACGATCACGAATCTCGCCCACCATAATAATGTCGGGATCCTGCCGCAGCAGGGTTTTCACGCCCGTCGCAAAGTCGAGCCCAATATTTTGTTGCACCTGCATTTGATTAAAACTGGGCTCTACCAGTTCAATTGGATCTTCGATGGTGCAAACATTCACCTCGGGTTGAGCAAGCTGCTTGAGACTGGTATACAAAGTGGTGGTCTTTCCAGATCCGGTCGGCCCGGTAACCAGAATGATCCCGAAAGGACGGGTAATCATATTGTTCCAGATGTCCGACTCGGTCTTCTCCAGACCAAGTGCCGAGAAATTCTTTACCAGTACTTCGGGGTCGAAAATTCGCAGCACCAGTTTTTCGCCAAAAGCGGTCGGCATGCTCGACAGCCGCAATTCGACCTCAACGCCATTCGGGGATAAGGTCTTGATGCGACCATCCTGAGGCTTGCGCTTTTCGGCTACATCAAGTCGCCCCATAATTTTGATCCGACTAACCACTGCGGGGGTAATCGTTGCTGGAATCTCATAAACCTGGTGCATCACTCCATCGATTCGGAAACGCACATTGCCGTATTCGCGTCGCGGTTCAATATGGATATCACTGGCACGCTGGCTGAACGCATATTGCATCAACCAGTCTACGATACTGACAACGTGCTGATCTTCTGCGTCGACCTTTCCGGATTTACCCAGTTCGATTAACTGCTCGAGGTTCTGGATATTATTCGACAGTTGGCCGGCGCTCTTGTTGCCAGCACCATCCATCGCCTTACTGACACTGTAAAACTCGATCAGGTAGTTTTTCAGCTGTGACGGGTTTGCCATCAGCGTGGTAATCGGTCGATTGACAACCCGCTCGATCTCGTTCATCCACTCAAAGTTAAACGGGTCGGTCACGGCAATAACTACTTCAGCCGCCGTCACCTTGACCGCGAGAATATTAAATCGCGAAGCGTAGGCGTAGGACATAATCGAGGTGCAGGACGCAACATCCATTTTGAGCGGATCGAAATGGTATCTTGGCTGGTTAGATTGCTCGGACAACCAATCGGTCATCACGTCGAGCGTCAATATTTGGTCGGGTTGAGATTTATTGTTCCATTGCCGATTGGCAACAATCTCAAGGGGATGCAATGCTTGACGGTCGCGGTCAGACACCAGTGTGCTGATCATCTGGGCTTTATCCTGCTCAACGATATCCTGCGATACCAGTTGTTCGAGTATCCAGTCGAGAGTGCAAGCGGGTTTTGTCACGGTTAATTATCTGCTTTGTTATTACAGCATATTAGCAGGTATTTGCCCGCTTGCACCGCGGATTAGTCGGTCGTGCCCGGCTCAGGCTTCCATTGCTCGATAAATTGCTCGAGCATCTCACGCGTCACCGGCCCAACCTGACGCGCTACAACTTCTCCTTTTGGTGTGACCAGAAAGGTCGTGGGTAGCCCGGGAACCAGTCCCAGTTCCGACTGTTGCGTTGGCCCTCCGACGAAGTTCGGATAAGTGATGAAATAATCATCGAGAAAAGTCACCAGGCGCGACTTGCTAATCTGCTCCGCGTTAATACCGATCACCATCGCTCCCTTCTCCACATGCTCATCATGAAATGACTGCAATTCAGGCATTTCAACAATGCACGGTGGGCACCAGGTTGCCCAGTAATTCACCACCAGCCACTTGCCGTGGTATTGATTAAGATTCAACTGGCTGCCATTTACCGCGGTTAACGGCATATCAACTGCCTGGGCAACCACCGGCACGTTAAGTAGTAACAATAGAAATAACAGATATCCCTTCATAAACTCACTCAAAAATTTCGACAACGACTTTAGCTTAGGAGAACCAATTGATCGATTAGTTCATGCAGGCTGGAAAAATATCAACTGCCGATCAGAAGATTGGTGCAAGACAGCCCAGCAGCAGCTCACTTCCCGACATTACTGGGAAGTCGCCTTGAAAGAGAACGCCATTCGGCGAGCCGGATTTCCGACAAAAAAAAGCCCGCACTCGGCGGGCTTTTCTATCTACAAAGAACTAACTATTGCGAAAGGTAGTCGAGGTCCGACGCCTCAGCTTCACCTAGCATCCAGGCACCACGGTTCTTGGCATGCTCAATCGCTGCCGCTCGTTCTACACCGCGAGCTTTGGGAATGTAGAAATACTGTCCCGGGTGAATCAAATCAGCGTCCTTGATCTCTCCGGAATTCGCCTTGTAGATCAGCGGCCACATGAAGGGGTTGCTGTAAACCGTATCCTGACCGGCGATGTTCCAAAGGTTATCACCGCTAACGACGAGATATCCACCAAGGTAGGGCGAATCGTCCACCTCAACTACCTCAACTACCTCAACTACTTCTTCCACCTGCATGGCAGCGATGGCTGCAGCAGCAGATGCTTCGGCCTTATCGGCGAGGATCTTGGCGCGCACATTTTCACAATCGGCAGCTGCCTGTTCGGCTTCTTCGATTATCTTGGCATTTTCTTCCCAGTCAGCACCAAGATTGCGGGCTCGTGCATTCTTTAACTTGGCAGCATAAATTGCGTTACGAACTTCTGGCGTGGCGCCCATGCATTCGTCTACCGCCGCGGTTGGCTCAGCGGGCATGTCATCAGTGGAACTTTGCTGACAGCCGATCACAAAAGCGGAGGTCAATACGGTAATTGCTGCTACCTTGAGGAGTTCAGTTGGTTTCATCTTTTGTATTCTCCGGAGAACATTTATTTAATAATGTTTGGTAAGATTTGGATAGCCCATTTTGACGAGAAGACTACATCGATCAACCCCTTAGAGCAAGTTTTTAATGTAAATATTACTCAATTGCTGCTGATTATAGCCTAGATTTCCAGCTTTTCCCGCAAGCGTTTATCTCAGCACTTAATTGATTCCATGTCAGTGAATTTTCAGCGCTATTGCCAAGGCGCAATGGTTATTGTAAAACGGATTGGCTTTCAGCCCTCAAAATTCGAATCATGAGCCAAAACAAAGCAGTCATTTACCACAATCCAGGGTGCAGCAAATCCCGTGAAACCCTACAAATTCTGCAAGACAGCAATATCGAGCCTGAAATAATTAATTATCTGGAGACTCCGCCCTCTGCGCAGGAACTTAAGCGCATCATCGAAATGCTCGGGGTGTCGGCTAGAGATTTGTTGCGCCGCACCGAACAGGCTTATACAGATGCCCATCTTGATGACGACAATTTAAGCGATGACGACATCATAAACGCTATCGTCGAGCACCCGGCACTGTTACAGCGTCCGATCGTCGTCTGCGGAAACAGGGCCGTTATCGGTCGCCCCCCAACTCTGGCGCTCGACATCATTGCATAACATTCTGATCATTTACTTCAGCCATCACGGCAGTGTTGCGCGCATGGCTGAGGAAATTAGCCTTGGCGTTGATTCCAACCCGGACTGTGAGGCAGTATTGCGCCGATTGCCGCCGGTGTCCGCTGAGACTGAGCAAATCAAGGATTCGGTGCCCTCAGAGGGATTGCCCTACGCGCAGTTGAGCGACCTCGAAAACTGTGCCGGTTTACTGGTTGGCAGTCCGGGCTATTTTGGCAACATGGCAGCTCCTCTCAAGTACTTCTTCGACCAAACCAGCCCGCTGTGGCTTTCAGGTGCACTGATTGGTAAGCCGGGGGGTGTTTTCACTGCCACGTCGAGTATGCACGGCGGCCAGGAAACAGTGCTCACCAGCATGATGCTGCCACTGTTGCATCATGGCATGCTGGTCACCGGCATTCCTTACTCCGAACCAGCGCTAAACCAGACCAGCACTGGCGCAACACCCTATGGCGCCAGTCACGTTGCAGGTTCATCCGGGCAGGCATTGAGTGAACATGAAGGTTCAGCCTGTCGCGCACTGGGCAGGCGAATTGCCGATCTCGCCTGCAAACTGAACTAAGGCAGCAATAATGCACCACCTCAAACTCGTCAGCCTGCTTTCCTGGGCAGTATTGATCACGCTACAGATGGCGTTGCCATGGATGATGCAACCTGAAGGCAGCCTGTGGCTGCTATTGCTGGTCTTACCCCTGTTGATCCCGCTCAAGGGTTTACTCAGCAATCAGCATTACACCTATAAATGGATTGGCTTTCTGACCCTGCTTTATTTTTGCATCGGCATCAGCGAACTGGTTTCCAACCCGCAATTGCGCAGCTATGGCGTCGGCACTTCGGCAGCTAGCGTGCTGTTGTTTCTGGCCAGTATCTACTATGCACGCTACCTCGGACTGCAACGCCGCGATTAAGGAACCTCTGATTAATTCTGGACGAAGTAGATTGCGATCGAAAATATTCAGATTTGAGGCGAATATCGCACGAAATAGCTAGCTAAAGTTGGCCCCATGAGCATAGCGAGCGTTGTGGGTCTTGCGAAGATATTCAACGAAAAATCTGGATATTTTAGACGCAAGATACAAGTTCACGAATTGATCAGAGGTTCCTTAAATTAGTCTGCCCGCTCAAGCAATGCCTGTTTAATCAGTGGGATGGTCACGCGGCGCTGCTGGGACAGCGATAATCTATCGAGATGCCTGAGCAACCCGATCTGTTCATTCAAATCACGCGCATGATGGGTCATTAAGTAAGAAACCACCTCATCGGATAATTCAATGCCCAGCAAACCAGCACGCCTGCGCAGTATCTGTCGTACTTCCGGGTCGCCGCTAGGCGGTAATTGCAGCATCAGGCCCCATTGCAATCTGGAACGGAAATCGTCCAGACAGGTAGCCAGCGCATCGGGCTTGTTGGTCATCGAGAAAAGCAATCGAAATTCGCCATCACGGGAGCGGTTAATCACCTGATAAAAACAGGCTTCCCAGGCGGAGTGACCGGCCAGCGCGTCCAGATTATCGATCACCAGCACGTCACAATGACTGAAGCCCTCGAACTCAGCCGCATCACATTCACGCAACTGCGTACCATCATAAATTTGCAACGATATGCCATTCTTGCGGGCGAAGTCTGCGCTGGCGTTAAGCAGATGCGTCTTGCCGGTGGCCTCGGCACCCCAAATGACGATCTGCGTTTCGCCCTCACCAAGAATCAGCGCCTGCAGACTGTTGAGAATCAATTCAGCGCGATCAGCAACGAAATTGTCGAAACTGAACTCGCGATCCGACGACAACGCTAAGGCAATTTGTCTAATTGCTGGCTCCGCGATTGATAAAGCTGTAATTGAGAATGATCTGCTCTTCACCCTGCGTACTAAGCTGTGGGAAATTGTCTTGCTCAAGCACCTCACCAAACTCAATCAGGCGCTGCAGATCTTCGGGATCGTTACGCAGCTTCAAACGATAGGTGACAACATCCTTGCTGATCATCGCAACGCGCACGCTGTCGACCACATTCAACGACTTCAGATACTCCTGCACTCTGATCAACTTCTCGATGCCCTCCAGTTCAGAAACGCTCAATAGCAAGGACTGTTCGACCTGACGATGATCTTCTAACGCGTATTCAATAGCCAGAATCTTGGCAAGATGCTTGATCACCTGATCAATCACTGCTTGCTTGGAAGAAGCCTTGTAGGTCCACTTGAAAATTTGTTCGGCGAAGCGCACCTCCCAATCTCCCCGCCAACCTTCCCCACTGCGGCCCACAATCTGGCCTATCAGCAACGCGTTGGGCGCATATCGCTGCGCCATTGTGTCGATTTTATCGTATTGACGCGAGGCGATATCGCCGATACTCACTAAAGCGATATCCTCGAGATCCATCAACGGGAATAAAACTGGCACGGCGTGAATTGAGGCCGCACGATCGAGTGCCTCGACCAGATCAGCCGTCGCATCATCGGAAACCAGCTTGATGTTTTCATTCACATCATAGGAAATCACCAGCAAGGTGCTCGGGCGCTCGCGCCCCCACACCGGAAAGTTCTGTTCGCGCAGCAAACCCTCTATCAACTGCTGATCAAAATTGATGCGCAGAAAAAGGTTGGAGCCATCAAACTCTTCATCGTCCGGCAAACTGCGATTCAGATAGCGGAATTGTTTAACATAGCGCGCGCTGTTTGCGATCGGGCGTTTAAACGCCGGGCTGGCGAGTGCATCATCTGAGCCACTAACTTTGACGATGACTTGCTTAAAGGCCTCACTGAAAGATTCCAGCCGCAAGGCGGTAGTCTGATCTGCGACGGGTAATTCGACCGTGAACAGGTCATCTACGGTCACCGCATATGCCGACGACTGCCAAAAACCGAGCACGGCTGATACCAGTGCGAAAACTTTCAAAAACTTCATTGTTTCCCTATCTTCATCGACGGACATTTGCCCGCAAGGCGTGTAAAATAACACACCACTATTGTTTCCTGAACCTGCAAACCATGAATCCCGAAGCATCCTTACAAGCATCGCTGAGTTATCTAGACTCGGGCGTCGATATTGACGCCGGAAACGAACTGGTTGAACGCATCAAGCCGGCAATCAAATCGACCCAGCGCGAAGGCAGTGTCGGCAGCATCGGCGGCTTTGGTGGTTTGTTCGAACTACCACTGGATCGCTACCGCAACCCATTGCTGGTATCCGGCACCGATGGCGTCGGCACCAAGCTCCGGCTTGCCATCGACCTCGACATCGTCGATGGAATAGGAATCGACCTGGTGGCGATGTGTGCCAATGATATCGCGGTACTCGGTGCCGAGGCACTCTTTTTTCTAGACTACTATGCAACTGGCAAGCTCGAAGTCGACCAGGCGGAGAAAGTCATCAGCGGTATTGCCGACGGATGCAAACTGGCCGGCTGCGCACTGATCGGCGGAGAAACCGCTGAAATGCCGGGCATTTATCAAAATAATGATTTCGATCTGGCGGGATTTTGCGTCGGCATCGTGGAAAAGGACCGCGTTATCGACGGCAGTCGAGTTAGCGCCGGTAATTGCCTGATTGCGCTGGCTTCATCCGGTGTGCATTCCAACGGCTTTTCGCTTGTTCGCAAGATCATCGAGGTATCCGATAGCAAACTATCGCAGGACTGCGGTGATGAAACTCTAGCCGAGGCACTGATCAGACCAACCCGGATTTACGTAAAAAACCTGCTCGAACTCGGCGCTGAATTCAACATCAACGCCATCGCTCACATTACCGGTGGTGGCCTGCTGGAGAATGTGCCGCGCGTACTACCCGATCATCTCAGCGCGCGCATCGAACTGGATAGCTGGAAACCAGCTGCGGTTTTCGAGTGGCTGCAACAGTCCGGCAAGGTCGAGCAGCGAGAGATGTTGCGCACCTTTAACTGTGGTGTCGGTATGGTACTGGCCGTGGATGCCAAACTGGTCGATCAGGTGCTCGCAAAACTGAAGCTACTCGGCGAGGCTGCCTGGCAAATCGGCGATATCGTGGAACGCCAGGATCAGGATCCGGTTATCTTTAGATGAGCAGAACACTCCGTCTGGCCATCCTGATTTCTGGCAGCGGCAGCAATCTTCAGGCCATCATCGATGCCATCGAAGCAGGTACGCTAAACGCCCAGATCGAATGCGTGGTCTGCAATAACCCAAAAGCCTACGGTTTGCAGCGGGCGGCTCGGCACGGTCTGCCGGTCGAGGTAATCGATCACCGGGACTACGCTAATCGCCAGCAGTACGACGATGCGCTGCGCTCAACTATTCAATCTATCGAACCGGACTACATCGTACTGGCCGGTTACATGCGCATCCTTGGTTCGAAATTTGTAACCGCTTTCGAACATCGTATTCTGAATATTCACCCCGCATTGTTACCGGACTACAAAGGTCTCGACACGCATGCGCGGGCGCTTGCCAACGGTGAAACCGAGCACGGTGTCAGCATCCATCTGGTCACCGCCGAGCTCGACGACGGTCCGGTTCTGCTGCAAGCAAGCTACCCCATCGAAGCAGGCGACAAGGTGAGCGACCTGCAGGCCAGGGGACACTACCTTGAACACCGGATGTATCCCCAACTACTAAGCTGGATTAGCGAAAACAAACTAATCATCGATAACGATGGTCAAATCCACTATGAACAAGCACAGCTGCAGGAGCCGATCCGCTTTGTTGATTGAACTGCGTCAGACACTGATCATCATCCCGATTATCCTTTTGAGCGTAATCACGGGAACCGTGGGCGGATCAACGCAGCCCGAAAATTCTGCCGTGGCGACTGCGAACGTTCCACTGCGAGCCTTCACCGCCAGCTACGATCTGACCCGCGGTAGCATGAACCTAGGCAAGGCTGAACTGAGCCTGCAACCGATCGGAAAGATGTGGCAATTGCGCCTGTCTACCCGAGCACGCGGTATCTATGCCATGTTCATCGATAAAAACCCTCTTGCCGAGACAAGCTTCAGTAACGATCAGGATCAGCTTCGCCTGGATCAGATTGTTATCTCCGACGAAAAGGACGAAGATAAATACGAGTCCGCCAGTTTCGACTGGAAAAAGGGTCAAATGAAGGTGCTGCGCAAAGGAAAACGCAGCAATGTGGCGTTAACCGACAGCGTGTATGACTACCAGAGCATTCACCTGGTCACTGCTGCGATGCAGATTCAGCAGCTGGAACACGCTGAAGTGGCTTTTTATCGGAAGGGTAAGCTGACGCAATCCAGTATTAGCTATCGTGGTGAGAGCTCAGTCACGATCAACGGTAACAAGACCGATGCGCAGGTTTTCGAACAAACCACCACTGGATCAAAGACACGAGTCAAATATTTCTATGATGCTCAAAATCCGTTATTGCCATTATTGATCGAAAGGCGCAAATCGGGCGATACCCCGATCATCCTGAGATTGCGCAAGGTCGACTGGCAATCATAAACGGGTAAAACCTTCCTCAACCTCCAGGCGTTCGATCTCAGCCGGTGCGAAAGGTACCTGTTCGATAAAACTGGGCAGTTCATTCTGCCCGATCTGAAGCGTACGCATCATCGTCTGACAAGCCTTGATATCGATAATGCTGTCCTGGTCGAGCAGGCGCGCGCGCTCCACCACGGACATGTTTTTCGAATAGTTCTGTTCCAGAAACAACTGCAATTCATCACCGTGCAACACGATCGCGATGCGGCTGTGCTGATCAGGGTCGAACAGTTCGCGCAAGTCCTCGGCGCGGTTCAACACCACATCGAGTTGCTGTGCCGATGTCACGGTGACACTAATCACGTAACTATCATGTTTGGGCTCCGCGGACAGCGTCGGGGCTATAGCGATCATCCCCGCCAGCAGCCAAAGCCTGAATCCCGTGGGCATCCCCTTCATCTCAATCAGCACCGGCAATCATCATGTTATCGATCAGAATCGAACCGCAGTGTATGCCACCCCGGTAATCGACATCATTACCAATCTCGACAATTCCCTTGAACATGTCACGCAGGTTGGCCGCGATCGTCACCTCTTCAACGGCATGATCAAGCTTGCCGTTTTCGACCCAGAAACCCGCCGCACCGCGCGAGTAATCTCCGGTGACTGTATTCACACCATGCCCCATCAATTCGGTCACCAAAAAGCCGCGGTGCATGCTGGCCAGGCATTCCTCGAAGCTCTTGCCGGTGCTTTCGACGCTGAGGTTGTGAACCCCGCTGGCATGTCCCGTAGAACGTAAACCGAGTTTTCGCGCCGAGTAGGTATCCAGCAGATAGCTCTGGATGACGCCATCGCGAACCAGATCACTATCGTGGGTCGCTACGCCTTCACCGTCGAAATTAGCCGATGCCAGCGCCTGCGGTAAAAATGGTTGTTCGCGTAATTGCATGAAATCCGGAAAAACCTGATCGCCCAGAGCATCCAGTAGAAAGCTGGCCTTACGATACTGCGCGGCTCCACCAATAGCAGAAGTGAAACTGGAGATAATGCCGCGCGCCAGCTCCGCCGCGAACAATATTGGAGACTGTTGCGTTTTAAGCTTATGCGCATCCAGGCGGCGCAAAGTACGCTCGGCTGCTTTTTCACCGATACTGCGCGCACTCGCCAAACGGTCAGGGTGGCGGCTGACGTCATACCAGTAGTCGCGCTGCATGTTGCCGTTGGACTCGGCCACGACCGCACAACTGATTCCATGTCGGGTCTTGCGCTCGGCCTGGAGAAAGCCGTGAGAATTCCCGTAGACCGACAGGCCCGCGCCCAGATCTACCGACGCGCCCTCGGAATTCACGATGCGCGCATCAAACCCTAGCGCTGCATTTTCACATTCCAGGGCGAGGTCAATGACCTCTTGCGGCTGAATTTCCCAGGGATGATACAAATCGAGATCGTGAAATTCACTCGCCATCAAATCGGCATCGGCCAGACCCGTACAGGGATCCTCTGAGGTGTAACGTGCAATATTACAGGCGGCTTCCACCGTTTTTCGGATCGCCTCCGGGTCAAGATTTGAAGTGCTGGCACTGCCTTTGTGTCCACCGAAATAAACGCTGATGCCAAGACCGTTATCCTGCTGATGCTCGATGGTCTCTACCGAACCCATGCGGGTTGCCACGGAAAGGCCCTGCGACACTGACAGACCGGCCTCAGCCTGGGTGGCACCGCCTGCACGGGCAAGTTCAAGTGTATCCGCGACGATGTTTTTGCATGAATCGACGTGGCTAGATGTTAAGATGTTATTTTTTTGCTGGCTCATAAGCGCATATTATCCCAGACAGTTATGGAAAACGAAACAGAGATTGATGAAATTGAATACGTTAGCAAGAGCCAGCTTAAACGCGACAGTCAGACGATCCACGATCTGGGTAAGCGACTGACTCAGTTATCAGCCGGTAATCTGGCACGAATCCCCCTCGATGAACCGGTGCTGGATGCAATCAGCCTCGCCCATCGCATTCAAAACAAACGCAGCGCACTGAAGCGACATTACCAGTTTCTCGCCAAACTGTTGCGCGCGCGCGATACCGATGCCATCTTTGCGGCATTGAACGAAGTCGACAACGAAAGTCAGCATTCGATTCAAAAACATCATCGTGCAGAGCGCTGGCGCGATCGCATTGTCGAACAGGGCATGGATGCCATCGAAGCCCTGATGCTGGAGATCGAGCGCGCTGACCGGCAGAGATTGCGCCAGTTGTGGCGTAACTATCACAACGCTAAAACCGATGCCAAGCGAACCCAGCACTCACGATTGCTCTACAAAGAAATCAAACAGTCGCTCGACTAAACCAACGCCATTCCGGCGTCCCTATACTAAGTCATCCTCGACCGCGTGCAGTCCGACGTATCGAGATGGTTTAAAGTTGAGAGCGAGCCCATGACTTTATGTAAGTGTGCGATCTTGACGTTAAATTTGGACTCAGGCACCAGAGATAAGGGCAGCAGCGTGTAAAGATCAATCCGCACTCGCAGGGATAATGGGTGTATTACTCACCACATCGGCGTTTTGAGCTCTATTTCGCAGGAAATGGTCCATCAACACAATCGCCAGCATGGCTTCGGCGATCGGAGTAGCGCGAATACCGACACAGGGATCGTGCCGACCTTTGGTGCGGATATCCACCGCATTACCATGGACATCGACGCTACGACCCGCTAAATGAATACTCGAGGTTGGCTTGAGAGCAATGCTGACGAGCAGATCCTGGCCCGAGGTAATCCCACCGAGGGTACCACCGGCGTGATTGGACAGAAATCCATCGGGCGTGATTTCGTCGCGATTCTGTGTTCCCTTGAGTTCGACACTGGCAAAACCAGCCCCTATCTCTACTCCTTTAACGGCATTGATGCTCATCATCGCATGCGCAATGTCGGCGTCGATGCGATCGAATATCGGCTCGCCAAGTCCGGGGGGAACGCCATCGGCGACCACTGATATGCGCGCACCGATCGATTCTCCCTCTTTGCGCAACGCATCCATATACTTTTCCATCTCTGGAACCATCGCCGCATCAGGGCAAAAGAATGGATTGTTGTTCACTTCATTCCAGTCGAAATTCACCGGCTTCAAGGGCCCCAACTGCGCCAGGTATCCCCGCACCTGAATGCCACACTGGCTGGCCAGATATTTCTTGGCGATACCACCGGCTGCGACCCGCATTGCGGTTTCACGTGCCGATGATCGACCACCACCACGATAATCGCGAAATCCGTACTTCTGGTGATAGCTGTAATCAGCGTGGCCGGGTCTGAACAGATCCTTGATGTCACTGTAGTCTTTGGAGCGTTGATCCTTATTGTTGATCAACAGGCAAATCGGTGCGCCAGTGGTCTTGCCTTCGAAAGTGCCCGACAGTATCTGCACACTGTCATCTTCGCGGCGCTGAGTTGTGTGCCTTGAAGTACCCGGTTTACGCCGGTCAAGGTCTTGCTGCAAATCAGCCTCGTCGAGCGCAAGTCCCGGTGGACAACCGTCTACGATACAACCGATCGCGATGCCGTGACTCTCGCCGAATGAAGTCACTACGAATGATTTGCCGAAACTGTTTCCCGACATGAGTCTGCCCTGCATTGAAATGAATGGAATTTGCACCCAGTTAGGGTGCAATGTCACATTCTACTCAAAAACTCGGCATGATGTTCACTGCGGCCGGCTGGATTCTGGGATTTTTATTACTGGCGCTGATATTCAGCAAGGTTATTGACACGCAAAGCAACCCCAACCGCTCGGTATCGACTGTCCAGGGTGGCGGCTATCAGGAAATCGTGTTGCAACGCAGCCGCAACGGTCACTATGTGTTTGATGGCGAAATCAATGGTCACAAGGTCACATTTCTGGTCGATACCGGTGCGACAACGACCGCAATTCCAATACATCTGCAGCAGAAGCTGGACTTGCGCGCAGGGCGGGCCATCTCGGTATCTACCGCCAATGGCGTCACTACCGCATACCTCACGCGCCTCGACCAGCTCACCCTTGGAGACATTGAACTCTTTGATGTAAATGCCAGCCTGATCCAGGGAATGGCGCTCGATGCAGTGCTGCTGGGCATGAACGTTCTTAAAAATTTCGAACTGGTGCAGCGCGGTGATAATTTGATTATCCGTCAGTATCAATAGCGCTGTTGCGCGAAAACCCTCAAACCCAACATTTTTATGAATACTTATTAATTGTCGAAATTTTGCTGAACTTTCTGCAAAATAGGCTCCTCTAAGCACCCATAACATTAATAAACCGGTATAATTATTTTGATTATCTTGAGGCATTACCAATGATTACAGCTAAGAAAACTACTGGAGTCGCTATCGCGGCTGCAGCAGCTGCCATGTTCGCCATTGCACCGATGAGCGCTTCTGCGGGCGAAGTCGCCGGCAAATGCTTCAACGTAAACTCTTGCAAAGGCACCAGCGCCTGCGCGACCGCAACCACCAGCTGTGCAGGCCAAAATTCCTGTGCGGGTCAAGGTTGGGTCAAGCGTACCAAGACGGATTGTGAAGGCGACGGTGGTAAATTCGAAGCCTAAGCTGTAACCATGAGGCTGTAACCAGTAGCTAGACCGAATGCACCGACTTTATCGGTGCATTTTTTTGCCCGGTGGCTACAATCGAATCTGATTCAAGGCTGAAGACTCCCATGACGCAAGCGCAATCAAAACCCTTCCTCGGATTTGGCCTTGGATTGCGCGCAGAGCACTACCAGGACATTCTCGATCGCAAGCCGAAGAACATCGACTGGTTCGAAATTCTCAGCGAGAACTACATGATCGATGGTGGCAAGCCATTGTACTTCCTGGATGCCATCCGCCAGGATTACCCGATGGTGATGCACGGCGTCTCGCTTTCTCTGGGCAGCACCGACGAACTCGACTTTCACTATCTCGACCAGCTCAAGGCGCTGATTAAGCGAATCGAGCCACACTGGTTCTCCGATCATCTTTGCTGGACCGGCGTGGATCACAAAAACATGCACGATTTGCTCCCCTTGCCCTACACCGAAGAAGCCATCGTGCACGTCGCCGATCGTATTTCGCGGGTGCAGGATTATGTCGGCCGACAGATGCTCATCGAAAACCTGTCGAGCTACATTACCTACTGCGAAGACGCCATGCCCGAATGGGAGTTTCTGAGCGCCATCGCCGAACGTGCCGACTGTTACCTGCTGCTGGACGTCAATAACATTTATGTCAGCAGTTATAATCATCAATACGATCCTCTCGACTATCTCGATGGCGTTGATGCGGCAAGAGTCTGGCAGCATCATCTGGCCGGACATACCAATGACGGCAACCTGATCATCGACACCCACGATCACGACATCATTGACCCGGTCTGGGATCTCTATGCAGAAACTGCCAAGCGTCTGGGGCCGGTGTCAACGATGATCGAACGCGACGGAAATATCCCCGAGCTTGACCAGGTGCTAGTCGAACTCGAGCAGGCTCGACGCATCGCCACACCTTTCTATCAATCCTGATGACGTCACATTTACGTGATTTGCAATTGCGCTTCCAGGCCTACCTGGTGGATGGTTCGGAGGCCATACAGCAGGATATTGTGAGCACCGCAGACGCGCGCGCGGAACACCGCCTGGGCACCTATTACAACGCTTACCGCATTCGCCTGATCGACGCCCTGGCCATTGATTTTTCAGCACTGGAACAGCATCTTGGCCGCGAGGCATTCGAGTACCTGATCCTGGACTACCTGCTGCTGTACCCGTCCACAAATCCCTCGATACGCTGGTTCGGTCGACACCTCACCACTTATCTGGCGAAACACTATCACGCCGATGATGAAGAATTCGTGTATGAGCTGGCACTCTACGAATGGGCCCAGGCCAGCGTTTTCGATGCGGCCGCGAGTGCTCATCTGATAACACTCGAAGACATGGCGGTTGTTCCTGCCGAGAACTGGCCTGAACTGACCTTCAAGTTCAAGACGGCTATGCAATGGGTGGACCTGCACTGCAACATCCCGCAAACAAAGCAGGCATATGATACCGGCGAGCTTCCTCCAGATCCGCAGCGCGACGAATTCTCGCAGCGTTGGCTATTGTGGAGATGTGAATTCAAAACTCACTGGCGCTCCCTTGAAGTTCACGAAGCCTGGGCACTGCAGCAGGCTATCGGTGGTGCCAATTTCGCTGAAATCTGTGAGGGCTTGCTCGAATGGATTGATGCTGAACAGGCGCCACTAATCGCCGCCGGCTTTCTCAAACAGTGGATCAATGATCAGCTCGTCACTCGACTCGGTAATTCCCTCACAGAGTGACTCGCTAAGTGTTAACATAAATCGCTAAACAGTACCTGTTCCCAAGCGGAAAGCCGCCTTGCCAACGGGCTAACCATAATCTCCTGACCCAGGAATCATTGCCATGCAAAATCTTGACCTCAAGTTACCGGATCTCGATGTCTTCGACGGATTCATTCGTCGCCATATTGGCCCCAGTGCCGAGGACGAAGCGGCGATGCTCGCTGAGCTTGGTATGGAAAACCTCGACGAGCTGCTCGACAAGGTAGTCCCCGAATCAATTCGGAGACGTAAGCCGCTCGAAGTCAAGGCCAGCCTGTCGGAACGCCAGGTGTTGAATCGCCTGTACCAGATATCGACCCGCA
>RCNB010001890.1_pt1 | contig 15625 bp, 17 predicted proteins | sample 2041321 | NCBI WGS metagenome assembly RCNB01 (sample SAMN09708232, study PRJNA481090) | Marine sediment metagenome, whole genome shotgun sequencing project. | reverse complement strand
TTTGATCAAGAGTTACCGATCGCGACTCAGTGGTTGATTGCGATTTCCGAATTCTTCAAGAAATTCGGTGTTGAATTGATTGTTTTGATGATTGTCGTGGTGATTGTTTATTCGCAGTTGATGAAGCTGATGAGCTTCCAGCGAATGCGAGATCGATTGCTGTTGCGTCTACCCTATGTGTCTTATCTGGTTCGCTTAGGCGACACGGCTCGTTTTACCCGCACCATGAGCATACTCGTTTCGAGCGGCGTGACTGCGCTGGATTCGATGCACATATCGACTGAGGTCATTAATAATCAGATTATCAAAACTGCGGTGAATAAAGCGGCGGGGCGTGTACGCGAGGGTGAACATATCCATACCGCACTTGAAAACACCGGCTATTTCAGCCCTTTGGTGCTGCAGTTGGTCGAAAATGGCGAGGCCAGTGGCAAACTCGGCGACATGTTAGAACGTTCGGCACGCGCTGAAGAAAATGAATTTGCGGGCGTAACCGCGTTGTTTGTGAGTTTATTTGAGCCGGCAATGATCTTGCTGATGGGGGTCGTGGTGCTGTTTATCGTGATTGCTATTTTGATTCCGATTTTCGACATGAATGAGCTGGTTTAGCGGTGTGGCAATCGCTTAAAAAATCTTCAGATTGGCACTATGTTGGGTTGGTGATTTTGTTTATGACCTTACCGCAGCTAATCGGGTCAGAGCATTTCAGATATCAGCGTGACTGGTCTTCAAGTGGTGAAGTGTGGCGATTGCTGTCAGCGCATTGGGTTCATGTTGGTTGGACGCATTGGTTTCTGAACTGCGTCAGTTTGGTTATTTTAGTGAGCTTGACTGCGCCACAGTGGTCTATCAAATCGTGGCTCATAGTAACCACTATAATAGCTTTAGGAATATCGCTGTTGTTCACTTATTTCAACCCGGATCTGGTCGCTTACGTAGGGCATTCAGGGGTGATTTATGGTTTGTTCATGCTGGCTTCGTTCAGCCTTTTCCGGCGAGACCGTTTGGTTGCCAGTTTAATTGTTGCAGCAATCGCTATCAAGTTGGTGATGGAACAAACAGGTTGGTTTGATTTTAATAGTTCTAGCTTGATTGAGGCGCCGGTCGAAGTCGACGCTCATTTATATGGCGCCTTGATTGCAATTGCAATTGCGCTGATTAAGTCTAGGTATACAATTAAGAATTGGTTTTTTGGTGGTCAACATTAATATGCAAAAAAGACACAAGCAACAAGGATTTACCTTGCTCGAAATGATCGTTGTGGTGACGATTATCGCGATACTCGCCGCCTATATAGCGCCCAAGGTTGCTGGTCGGGTTGATGATGCTCGAATTAGCAAAGCTAAGAGCGACATTCGTGTGCTCGAGTCGTCTCTCGAACTTTATAAACTTGATAATTTTGTTTATCCGGCGAGTGGTCAAGGTCTGAGTGCTTTGACCAGTCAACCGTCGGGCTCGGAACTTAAAAATTGGCGTCAAGGTGGTTATATCAAGAAACTTAACAAAGATCCTTGGGGTAATGACTATCAGTATCTATTTCCTGGGACTAATGGTGAGTTCGACGTGTTCTCGCTTGGAGCTGACGCGAGTACTGGAGGCGAGGGTGAAGCCGCTGACATCGGAAATTGGAATCTCGATTCCTAACGCCATTGCCAAGCGTCAAAGCTCGCAGCGTGGCTTTACGCTTTGGGAGCTGCTAGTTGTTGTCGCAATCGTTGCGATAACGATGTCCTTGGTGACGCTATCATTTAGCCTCGGCGATGAGCATCGTGACCTCAAGCGAATCACCAAAGACTTGGGCAAAGTGATTCATCTACTCTCACGGGAAGCCGTGTTCAAGAATCTTAACTATGCCATTTCAGTGCAGAGAAGTGGCTATCAAGTGCTCGTATATAAGGAGGGTGAATGGCATTTGAGCGAAGAGAGCTTTTATCAAAAATTCAAAATGAAGGAATCTCAATTTTCACGTTTGTTTATCAATGATCAAACTGTTGCCATTCAATCTGATGGTTCCTCAACACCGCAAATTTTGATTCTCGCCAGCGGAGAGATGACGCCTTTCGAGTGGCGTATTGGTGATAGAAAGAGTCAACATCAGGTTCGATTGCAAGGCGACCTATTAGGTACCGTGATAGCGATCGGCCCAGAGCCGATATAATTCAGATGCAGAAAGCCTTTACCTTACTCGAAGTGATGATCGCATTAATGGTGATTACGATCGGCCTTGGCGCGGCGATTCAAACCACCGCGAGCTCGACCTGGCGTGCAACCACCTTTAAGCAAAAAACGATCGGCAACTGGGTCGCTCAAAATCAGCTAGCGCTGTATCGAGCCAAGCGCATTTGGGGCAGCACCACTAGTAAGCAGGGAACTGTCGAAATGGCTAACGTTGAATGGCGTTACGAAATGACCATTACCAAGACCCCAAACACTTCGATTCGCTCGGTCGAAGTTGAAGTCTATCTTGAAGGCCAAGACGAGCTCATCGCGCGATTAACCGGTTATGCGTCACGGTTATGAATGGGTCCGTCACTCACCAAGGGGTCACTCAGCAAGGCTTCACTCTGTTTGAAATCCTCATTGCGATTTCCATTTTCGCACTGGTCGGCAGCTTTGCCAACAGCATGATTCAAAAAGGTAGCGCGCTTAGCGAAGCCAACGAGCGACTTTCTAGCCTGCAGTTCGCAGTGGTTTATTTTGCGCGCGACTGGGCACAGGTTTCGCCTCGCCGAATTCGAAATCAGTATGGCGATGAAGAGAATAATATTGTGATCGAAAACGATGTTATCTCGTTTACTCGCAGCGGTTGGTCCAACCCCTTAGGAAACGACAACACCGACCACAAACGTAGCAATTTGCAACGCGTTCAATATCTTTTGGTGGATAACCAGTTGAAACGCCGCCATTGGCCTTCGCTTGACCAAGGTATAGGAGAGGAACCTTTCGAAGTCTTGCTGCTTGATAAGGTGGACACGTTGCAATTTCAGTTTCAGGACGCGGGCGGTGCAGCGATTCAAAGTTGGCCAGCACCGCCTTCCACGGTTCCAGGGAGTAGTCCTATAGTATTGGAATTAGTGATGGACGTGGCTAATTTTGGCGAAATTCGCCGATTGCTGGAGGTGCCCAGTGGCGTGCTTTAGTCGCAGGCAAGCCGGCGTTGCCTTATTATCGGCGATGTTAATCGTGGTCCTAGCAGCGACTATTGCGGTCAACCTAGCGCATGATGAAAAGTTCACCATGCGTAAAACCGCCTACACTCAGAATTCCGAGCGCGCGCTGGCGCAGGCGATGGGGCTCGAAGATTTTGTTCGCATTTATTTACGTAAAGATCGAACGGACACTAGCATAGATAGCCTAGCTGAAGATTGGGCGACTACATTTGCCGAAGGTGAGGGAGTTGCTCCCATTGAAGGCGGCTACGTGATGGGCCGCATCGAAGATGAGCAGGGTAAATTTAACCTGAATAGTTTACTTAATTCAGCGATTGTGGTTAGTCGATTCAGCCGGTTGTGCGACAATCTAGGGGTCGATAATCAGTTTATTCCGGCATTAATGGACTGGATTGATCCTGATTTTGATGTTCGCTATCCCGACGGCATGGAAGATAATTATGAATACTATCGAGTTGCCAACCGTGAGATGACTGATATCAGTGAATTGTTGCTGGTCCACCATATGACGGATGAAATTTACGCGGCTTTAAAACCTTTTATCACCGCTTTGCCAGCTACCGCGGGCTTGAACGTGAATACGATGTCAGCTGAGTTGTATCGGAGTTTAGACGATAATCTCAATTCTGATCTTTTTGTAGAGGAACAGCCTGAAACCCCGTTTAACAGTGCAGCAGAGTTCATCAGCCGAATGCAACTAGGCATTGTTGCTGATGGGTTAATGGTGCAGACCGAATATTTTCGAGCTTTTGGAGACGTAGTGCAGGGCGATCATGTGCTGCAGTTTAACACCTTAATCCACCGTAATAGCACCGGCGCTACCGAAGTTATTAATCGTACCTTGGGGTCGTTTTAGTCGTGCATTGCAAACCTGAAATTACAAAGGCGAGATTACTAACGTGAGATTACTAAGGTGAAACTACTGTTGCAGTTTATCGACCTTGAATTTGATCAACTGCGTTGGTCGTTGCTTGGTGATCAAAGCAGTGCGAGTTTAGTTTGGCAGTCAGCATCGACCGCTGGTTTAGCGACGATAGTTGCCGATCATCCGCACCCGGTGACTATCTTGATTCCACAGCAGTGGGTTTATTTGACCGAGGTCAGTCTGCCAGAGAAAGCCAATCGGCAATTATTATCTGCCATCGAATTTCAAGTGGAAGACCGATTGGCACAAGACATTGATACGCTGCACTTCGCTATCGGTGATAGTCAACAAAATCCGATTGCGATTGCAGTAGTCGCCAAATCTGTGATGCAACAATGCATCTCGATAGTCCGCAGTCACGGTTTGCGTTTACAACAAATTATACCCGAGCTTTTTCTATGCCCTTGGCGTGAAGGTGACGCTGTAAACTTGATTGAAGTAGCGGATGGTTGGTTGCTGCGTTATGGCGACTTTCATGGGCTGAAATGTGATAGCGCGACCTTGCCGCTAACGCTTGACATGGTCGGCCGCGATGCTGAGTTTGAATCAGTGTGTTGTTTTGTTCCAGAGGCGAGCCAGCAACCTGAATTTCAAATAGAAAAGTATGAAGTTCAATTTGAATCATTTACCACCGAAAAAGTTGGGTTTTTGAATGCCGGTGTGATCGAATTGCAACAACGTGAATTCAAGTTAAGCTCACCCTGGCTCAAACTTGCGCGTGCTTGGCGTTGGGTGTTGGTAGTGTGGTTTATTTTGCTGACGGTTAGCGGCTTCAATAAAGCCATTGCATTGCATCAATTGGAAGGTGAAGTCAGGTCGATTAAGCAACAACAATACGAATTGATAAAACCCTTTTTTGGCGCTAGTTTGCAGCCAGAAGATAATTTGAAAAAGCAGCTGATCAATCGACTTAAACAACAGCGAGTGGAGCAGGGTGACAGCAGCTTTATTAAGTTATTGCTTGAATTTTCAAGTGCTCGAAGCCAGTTCGCTGCGGTTAATATCGACCGTATCAGTTACCAAGATAATCGTCTTAACATTGACCTTACGAGTAAGCAGTTGAAAGACATTGAAGCACTTCATGCAGCGGTTCAGGAACAGGTCGATCAAGTCAGCCTGGAGAATCTAAGCATTAAACCAGACCTGATATCGGGCCGCCTGGTGTTGCGAGGCGCAGTTGATGAGTGATTTTTTGGCACGATTCTCATTCCGTGAAAAAGCAATCGTGGCCTTCGCGATCATCATTTTATTGGTTTTGACAGTCCATGCTTTTGTCGTTGAACCCTATCAACTGCGGCTACAGACGGCCAAATCTGAGATCGATCAATATCAGGCTGACCTTGAATGGATGCGTTCGATAACACCTCAATTGATGCCGGTTGAGGCGAGTCAAACAACGGTTTCAATCGATGGCAGCTTGGCCAACTTTGTTGATCAAACAGTTCGCCAACAAGGGTTGAGCGAGCAACTATCACAGATTTCCCCGGTCGATGATGACGTTATTCGAATGCGTTTTAGCGGTGTTAATTTCAATCGACTCGTGACCTTCGTCGCATTGATTTACTCGAGTGGTTTGGAGGTCAGAGATATTCGAATTACCCCCTCTGAAAGCCCGGGCTTTGTCGATAGTAATTTGATTCTTTTTCGTCCCTAGCATTATGAAAAAAAAATTTAAAACCTGGCACTATATTTTGTTTTTTGTGCTGGCACTGCTGCTAGCTCTTATCTTTACTTTGCCGGTGCAGGTGGTTTTATCGCGAATCGATTTGCCAAAAGACATTCGCTTGAGTGACGTCGATGGAACCTTATTGAAAGGTAAAGCTCGTCAGGTGAAATTGCATGGTTTTCCGATGAAATCAGTCACTTATCGTTATCGGCCCTCCTGCATCGCCTTGTTCAAAGTTTGTTATCGGATTCGCTATCGGCGAGGCAAAATCGACATTGCCTTTGATCCTGCCAATGGTGCGGTTGAAATTAGTCATGCTAAAATTAATTACGCTGCCAAAGAATTGGTGGTGCATTTTCCTGATCTACCAGTGCGGCCCTCGGGAAGATTGGAGCTGGTGATTAATGATTTGCTAGTAGTAGACGGTAAACCGACGAAGCTTGCTGGTAAGATGATTTGGCGAGGTCTCGGCTTAGATGACGAAGGAATTAAGATCGATATTGGCAATATGCGGTTTGATTTCACCGGCAACCCTAAACGTTACGACATCAAAATCAAAGATCTCGATGCTAGCCTGCAGGTCGACGGTAAAGGTCGCATCCAGGCGGGAGGCAAATATAATTTCGAGATCAAGATTGATTCGCGATCCAGCATAGACCCTCAGGTTAAATACGTTTTAGAGTTGATTTCAAAACGCGACGGGTTCAATAGTTATCAAATTAAGCAGAGTGGCCGACTCTCGAAAGATATCACTCGACAATTGTTTTAGAGACTATCACGCCGACCATTACTTTAGGCTAAAGCCTATTTAGGTACTGAATTAGTGTGGTCAATCCCAGTCCACGACCTTTTTTTTAGAGTTGATGGGGAATAACATGGAAGACCATTATATTTACGCTACCCCCGCCGCTGACCTAGGCGATTTGCAGTCGGATCAACCGGTAGAGTTGGCTAGTAGATGGGCTAGGCTGGGTGCATACCTCGTCGACATCGTGTTATTCATGGTGCCTTTCTACGGCATTTTCTATGCAACCGGCCAATGGGAAAAGGCATTACAGCAAAATTTCTCATTGCTAGATCAAATTCTCTCATCTTTAGTCGGCATGGCACTTTACTTGCTCTTTCACGGTTACTTGTTGCATAAACGTGGGCAAACGATTGGTAAATGGGTGCTTGGGATCAAAATTGTATCTGCTGAAAATAGCGAGATGCTGCCGCTATGGAAACTCTTTTTCTTAAGATATGCCACTTTAAGTCTGCTTGCATTGATACCTATAGTGGGTCCATTCGTTGTTCTACTAGGCCTTTTATTGGTATTTAGAAAGGACAAACGATGCCTGCATGATTTTATCGCAGGCTCGAAGGTCGTAAAAGAATATGCCGGTTAACCGAGGTATACGGATGGACAAATCATTCCCTGCGCTTTTACATCGCGTTGATGCATTGCAATATAACTCTCTGATCTAGCCAGACTCGGTCGGAGCAGACTCGGTCGGAGCAGACTCGGTCGGGCCAGGCTCGGTCGGGCTAGACCTGATCGAACTAACTGCGTTCGCTTTAGATCACTTGGAGTTTCTTAGCTTAAATCCGGCAGTCGCTAGAGTGAAGCCATGTCCCGGCGGTCAGTTTCAAGTTAAAACACTGACCTACAAAAACGATTCTGATTCAGCTCTTAGCCAGGTTTTGAAATCTTCGCCTAGCTCCTGATGAGCCATTGCAAACCGTGTATTGGCGATCAAGTAGCCGAGTTTGTGACCACAGTCATAGGTTTTTCCAATCATGCTGGTGGCCCGCACAGACTCTTCGGTAATCAGCTGATTAATGGCGTCGGTCAGTTGAATTTCATCACCGATGCCAGATCGAGTGGTTTTCAATATTTCCATGATTCGGCCAGGTAATACGTAGCGCCCAGCAATTGATTGATTCGATGGCGCTTTGTCGATCGCTGGTTTTTCGACCATCGCCAAAATTTCATGACTACTGCCTGGTTCGAACTCGGCACCTCCACAGTCAACAATGCCATATCGATCGACTTCGGTAGGTGCAACCGTTTCAACCATGATTTGTGCGTTTTGATGCTGTTTGAAATGGGCCACTAGCATTTCCATATCTTGATTATGCTGACCGCGCGGATTGAAAATCAAAACATCAGGTAAACTAACCACAAAGTCCTCTCCTGCAACCAGTGGTGCTGCGCACAGCACGGCATGTCCCAATCCGAGTGGTTGGTCCTGGGTGACGGTTGAGAGGTTTATTCCGGTTGGCAAAATGTCTTTGATCGATTCAAGTAGTTCGGTTTTGCCCTTCTGGCTTAAAATGGCTTCCAGTTCCAGATGGGGGGCGAAATGCTCTTCGATTGAGGTTTTACCCGCCCGAGTAACCAAAATTATATCGGTTAAACCCGCCGCAATGGCCTCTTCAACGACATACTGTATGACGGGCTTATCGACAATCGTCAACATTTCCTTGGGAATCACTTTGCTAGCGGGCAACACGCGAGTGCCTAGACCGGCAACAGGGATCACAACTTTTCGAATAGCGGCCATGGTAGTTTAGGGATGAAAGGGCGAAGCCGAGATTATAACTATCGTCAGTTGTTTACGACAGCTATTGTGGCTAAATAATTGATCTGAATAGATCGAGTGCTTAGATCAGCAGATCAAGCGTAACAAGGGTAAAAACCATCCAAGACTTGACGTTTTGCCGAGTTCACACGCTCTATAGTGCTCTTCGGTTGCCTCTTACAAAGGAGGCTATTCTATTACCTCGTTAAGGAGTATTCGTTCGCGTGGGCGAACCTGAGCGCGCGCGCCAGCATTGGCCACTACTTGCTTTAACCGATCCGCCGCGAGTATGTCTTTGAACGATGAAAGGGTGCAATTGTTGCCGCGAATCAGGGAAGAAATAACATGTAGTTCCATCTCGGTGGCATTACGAAGATCACGCATCAAACGAATTGGCTCGGGGCCAGCATCGATGAGCACCAAATCGAACATACTGGCATTGGTGAAATCGTAAACCGGTTCGAGTTCGTCGTCTGGCTCAGGTTCGGGTTCTGATCTCTTAGTAGGTTCCCGAACAGGTTGCCACACAGGTTCCTGAACTGGTTCCCTTACAGTCTCTCGGACAGGTTCAGGCACTGGCTCCGGTTCGGGCTCCGGCTCAGGTATTGGCTCAGGCTCAGGCTCCGGTTCGGGTTCGTCTCCCGTGAAAGTGACATGGAGATCGTAGTCGACCGATTCCGTTTGCCTGACTCCATTGGCATGCACATCATAGAAAAATTTGATCCTGATCAGTTCGGCTACACCGGCTTCGAACGGGTCAAGATCGAATTGCAACAGGAATTCATAGATTTTGTCACCTTCAATATTTCCCACTTGAAGGTTCAAACTCGTGTCAGACTTGTCCAACTTGGATATATCTAGTGGAGCCCTTGCCGGTCTGGTTCTAAAGACTTTGTGTAAATAGGCGCGACCATCGAATTCGATTTCAAGCCTGACGTTAGTCGCAAAGATGCGGTCGATCCGATTGATCAGGTTGCGAAAAATCTTATCGATATTTGCGACTTCACTGTCGCCGTAAACCGCGCCATTGGAAGGCGTCACAATGCCGAGAAGCTGATCCGCGTTGTAAGAGTCACCGATGCCAACAGCATGAAACTGAACGCCTGCTTGGCTTGCCAGTTCAGCTTGCTTTTGAGCCTTTTCAACGGAGTTGGGCTCACCGTCAGAAATAATCAACACAATGTTTGAATCGGCAGTGGAGTTTGCAAAGCCCTCCATCGCGTGTTCGATTCCTGATGCAAGATCTGTCATCCCTCCTAAATGGCGCTCGAGATGATCAATTTCGCTTTTCAAGAATTCTTTGTTGTCGGCAGAGGGCACGGCATTTTGGAAAATGATATGGCTGCGTGTCTGGAACGCGACTAATGAGAGCATGTGACGTTCGTGCAGAATATCAACAATCATTTTCGCGGTCGCGACGGCCGCTTCAAATTTTCTGCCATGCATTGAGCCGCTGCAATCGACTAACAGACAAATATTGGCTCGCGTTGACCAACTTCGATCTTCATCGTCAGTGGCCACTGGCTCAATGATGATTTGACAACTAAGATCTGAATTTGCTTGCCCCGCAGGCAGCTGGTCTTTGTCGGTTGAAGCTGAGAAATTGAGTAAGCTGTATGTCATTCTATGGCTATTGGTTTCAGGTTTAGGGAATTGGCTTATTTAAACTGTTTGAGACCTTGATCGACGGCACTAACCATTTCGTCGATTTGGCCCTGTGAATGGTTCGCAGTCAGATTCATTCGAATGATCGATTCGTCTTCCGGTGTATTTGGATAACACAACCCGCTCACTAGTAAACCTTTAGAAAACATGAATTCCACCATTTTCTGTGCATTCATCGCCGAACCAACTTCAACACAAATAATGGCGTGGCCGTTTTCGATCATCTTGATGTCTAGTTGTGACAATCCATCTTTGGCATGTGCTGCGTTAGCCATCAGTTGGTCGACGGCCGAACCACCTGATTGCAACATGTCGATCACTTTCGATACGGATGCTGCGTTCACTGCAGACAGCGGCTCGGAAAGAATATACGGACGTGAGGTGTTCTTAAGCCAGCTGATCAACTCGTTTGAACCGGCAACAAAGCCACCTCCCACATTACCCAATGCATAACCGAATGAACCGCTAACTAGATCCGATTGTTGGTTTATTTCCAGGTGGCTGTGCGTGCCGCGACCCGAAGCACCCAGAATCCCGAGACCAAGGCTGTCATCAACGAGGCATATTGCATCGTAGGTCGATTTTAATGCCTCAATCTGTTGAAGCTTAGCGCATTGGCCAGTGGTGGCGAAAACACCGTCGGTGACAATTAGTCGAAAGCGTGAACTCTGCGAGCATTTGAGATGGTATTCCAAGCTTTCGTCGTCATTGTGTAAATAAGGCACCAGTCTTGCGCTAGACAGTTGGGTTCCATCAAGTAGGCCTGGGCTGCACAATTCATCGATGATAATTTTGTCTTTGTGATTGGTCAGCGGTTCGAAAATGGCCATATATGCGGCATAGCTAGACGGAAAAACAATGCAATCTTCAGCCGATAAGAAGTTAGCTAGCTTTTCTTCGAGGTCCTTTATCAAATCTTGGGTGCCTACAGTGGCACGTGAACAGGTGCTACCGGCACCATAGCGCGAACAAGCCTCACTGGCACTTCGGCGAACTTCATCATTGAACTGCCACCCCAAAAAGTCATTGTCGATGAAATTAATCAGAGAGCCACCCGAGTCCATCTGCAGTTCCATGCTGTTGCTTTTTGTAACAATGTTCTCTTCTCTCAGCAGGCCAGCCGCGTCAAGGTTTCGCATCTCTTGGGAGAAAGTTCTTATCATTCTCGACGACATCTTTTACTCGCTTTTTGAATTTGCTTTAGCCGTGCCTATAAACCAGGTGGCAGAGCCGATACAGTGTTGCCAAGACAGGCTTTTAGTGTTGGCATAGCCAAGGCAGAACTGATCAAGTCCTCTTGCCAGGCAATTGAAATCAAGAGCTCGGCAGTTTGAGTTTGACGTCAGAGAGAAGTGGGTAACAATCTTGCCATATTTTTGTGATAAACGATTTCGCATAGCTAAGCGAAACTCGACGTCCTTATTTTTCATCATTTGGTAACGTTCGGATCGGCCGATGAAGGTTTTTACGGCTAACTTATTAACCACGATAGCGTCGGAATATAGTTCGCAATTTCTAACTAACGTTGGGCTACCCATAGTGACGCAGTTTTTGGTGACATAACTTAAGAGGCAATCGGCGCGGAGGTCTGAATCGTTTGATTTACAGTGATTTCGCTCAGCCACACTCAAATATTTGAAGGTATTAGAAATAGCTAGCATCTCGGTGTCATAGAACGCTTCTAGAACGCTCGCTATATAGGCTTCACGATTCTCCTGAAGATAAGGTTCTTTGGCACTGGTTTGATTGCTCAAACCTAGCATCAGGCAAATACTAAGAACTGAGAAGAAAATTCTCATAGCCGACCTCGGTTATCACGATAGGCTGTGCGAAAGCTGCCAACATAGTTTTGTAGGTGCACGTGATAGGGATATACCCCGAGCAGATCTTCACGTTCTAAGATCCAATCATTGCCGAGAAAAATATCAACATTTTTTAGCGATTCTAATCGTGAAAAAAGAAAGTTTGGATCAGCCAATTTTTTCGCCGTTTCGCCGCCACCATCTTGCTTGTCTTCTAGATCAATGTCGGAGCGTGAGTTAAATTGTGAGTAATGAAAGCTACCTTCCAACAACTTGGCAAGGTCGTTATACATTGCAATTTGCGATTCCCCTTTGCCCTTTAGTTTAGGGAAGTATCGGGTCTTCAAGTTAAATGCAGTTTGTTTTAGCTTAAAAGACTGTTCTAAGGTACGACTCTTCGGCTCCTCGTTTTGCATAAAGCATTGAAAGCTCACTAGTGCATCTTTTGCCCTGACCTGCAAATTTTCTTTTCCATCTTTACCTGTCTCGACTTTATCCTTGGTTTTATCGTCGAGTGCTTTTGCTTTCGCAGCTATTGTCGTAGCTATTGTCTCAGCGGTTTTCAAGGCTGTTTTCGCATCTGTTTTTACAGCTGTTTTGAAGGCTGTTTTCACAGTTGTTATCGCGTCCTTTATCGCAGCTGTTATCGTATCTGTTATCGTAGTTGCTTTCGCCGCTGTATCCGCCGCAGTATCCGCGACTGTTTTCGCCGCTGTTTTCGCATCTTTTATCGCATTTTTTATCCCGAGAATAGTTGGCGCTGTTGCTGTCGGTGTTTCGGCGGGGACTGTCACAGCCGTCGTGGTAGGTGTTTCCAAGCGCGTTGTCGAAACTGTCGTCGCAGCTGTATCCTTTAGTGCAGTCGCAATTGCCGTTGACTTTGCTGACTTTGCGTCCGGCGCTGGCTCTTTTGGTTTGTCTATTTTCAGTAGTGCTTCATCTAAACTAATAATGGTATTGGCGATGTCATGTCGTCTAAGCACCAAAGAAACGTCTGCTAGCACGCCTTGCTGTTCTAGAATGGTTTCTGGACTGCTAGCCATTTGATCGCAAATGTCGATTTCAGCGCCCCAGTGAATTTTGAACTCTTTGCAAAAACCGACCGTGATTTTGCTCTTCGGATTGAACAGTAGTTGGCCATAAACATGCTCCATCACCTTACTGTCAGTCCGTGGATCACCGTCTTTTATATCAACCATGTTGTTTTGATTCTGGAACCTCGCGAGGCAATAACTGGGTTCGAACACTTCTCGATAATACCGAACCACTGCGTTTTCCGGGTGAGGAAGATTGGTCCAAATATGATGCGAAGACCTTGGTGAGGCGCTCATCGCATAAGCTTGATAGTCTCGCAATTCTTCCGCGTTCTCGAGTTGCCTTTCGAATTTCTGTCTTACTCGGTTGACCGTGTCCATGTTCAAAATACTGACCAAAGAGTTGACCGAGGTGGTCATAACTCTTGTCATATAGTGCAGGAAGGGTTCACTGACGCGTCGTTTTTGGCAAACTTCCAAATTTTGAATGTCGATTTCTTCTGGTTCGCAAACACCCAGATCTTTGGCGTAGCCAAGTTCGAACGCCCGAATGATTAACTCGCAACCATCTTTAGGAGGTTCTTCCTCAGCTTCTTCCTCCACTGGGCAAAAGTTGGTTCCGGTCGCCATCATTTCAGCGGGTAAGGCTTCTAGCTTGTCATAGCCGATGTTGTCTAAGGTAATTAATGCTAAATTGAAGAAAATCGCGACGCTCATAAGTTTTCGGGTGATCGATGCGAGTTCGACTGGTTTAAATGTTAGATGGCTTCCGGCGGCAAAAGAAAAGTCCTTAACGCTGGCGATGATGTTGGCTTTATCAGGCAATAATCGGGTCTTGGAAAAATGCAACGAATGTGCGCTCTTGCCCGCGAGTCCCCAATATTTGTAGAACATCACGCCGAACATCACCGAGAAGAAACCGATTAAAAATGACAGCGAAGGTTCAGAACCTTTCAGGTAGTTCCAATCAAGTACATCACGTTGAACCGAAATAAAAGTAAGCACTAGCAGAATCAACACTAGGAGTGAACTATTCATACCTACATCGAAACGAACATAGTCATAACCAGACTCTTTTAGTCTGATAAACTTGGCTTCAAAATAGCACTTAATTCGAATGAATAAACGCATTATTCCGCTTCAAGATTATTCGTAGTGGTATCTTCAATCGTAATTCGACGATTCTTTGCCTTGGTTGCCTTCAGCGCATCTCGCTGTGCCTTGGAGACGTTGCCTTCAAATTTAGGCACTTCCAACTGAGGCGTATTGTCTGCATGCGAGCAAATAACCGCGTGATTGGCCACCTCTTCATTAAACTTCAGAATTTCATTGTAGGCGGCATAAGCGCGTCGAAAACCAAGATTGAAGTTTGAAGCCTTTTTGCCATCTCCATCGGTGTGTCCGTGCACCACCAGCAATCGCTTGGTCAAACCATTGTCGTCAAACCTTAGAACTTGCCCAGACTCGTCATAAAAGATCTTTTTGAATACCGAGCTACCTTCCAACGACATCTCATCCTTGCCAGGGGGGAACAGCACGTCACCCGGTAGGCTGATGAGTCGTGTGCTGACTTCACCAATAGTCTCGCTGACACCAACATCTTTGCCTTGATTAAGCGACCACAGGATAACGAAGAACACCATGATGATGGTCATAAGGTCGGTATAGATAACCTGCCAAGGTTCACCACCGGACTTCTTTCGCTTGGGAGGGTCTGCAAAACTCTTCATCGTCTAACCCTCAGCGGTTGATCTCAATACGATTGCGATTGTCGACAATAACCTGCAAGGCGCGGCAGAATGAATCGTAGTCGTAGTCGAGGTCGACCATTCGCCGCTCAAAGCGGGTGCCGATGATCTTGTAAAATGAAGAGAAAATGGCGCCATAAAGAGTGGTCTTCAGTGCCAAAGCAAGTTGTGGAGACAACGACTCAACGGTGACGTCGGAACCGAGGCTGTCGAACATCGCAATCAAACCGATGATGGTGCCGATCAAGCCGAACAACGGCATGGTTGCAGAGACAAAATCATAGTTAGCGCTAGAAGATTCATAGAGTTCATGGCATTCCTGATAATAGAAATGAGCGACGAATTCGGCGTAATCGAAAGTTTTTCCAGAGGCCACTAGTTCTTGAATATCACGACTAAGCGGATTGTCAGGAAGTTCAATTGAGACGTTACTATCGAGTGGCCCGACGGCCACGTTGCCATCACGGCCGCGTTTGATGTTGAGTATGTTTTTCAACGCAACAATGGTTTGCTGCAACGATGTCGCTCTATTATTCAAGTGTTTCGATGAGAAGAAAATAACGAAAGTCGAAAAAGCGAGAACGATGAGGTCAAGACCCGCGACATAGATTAGCAGACCGATCGAAATCGTAAACATCGATATGAAATAGTTCTCAGTGATAAAGAAAATTGATGAGATCAACAACATAACAAAAAAGCCGACTAGGCCGATGAAGCCAGCACCGGCAGAAGACTGCTTAACTTCTCGGGTGCCTTTGTTGAAAGAAGGGAAGTATCCACCTTTCGATTTCTTGGCTGCATTAGCTTTATTTTCGGCGGCCTTGGCATTGTGATCATCCATTTCAGGTTCCATCGCTGCGGCGATTGAATCTTGGTCATCGTCGGCGACTGGTGCTTGATCGTCATCGTCATCGTCTAATGCCTGATCATCATCATCGACGTAGTTACCTATGTTATCGTCGTCGACCGGATAGTCATCATCTGTCGGATAGCTGTCGTCTTTGTCTTTCGTCATCTTCTATGTCACCGAATGTCTTTAATCATGTTGAGA
>RCNB010001323.1_pt1 | contig 15627 bp, 11 predicted proteins | sample 2041321 | NCBI WGS metagenome assembly RCNB01 (sample SAMN09708232, study PRJNA481090) | Marine sediment metagenome, whole genome shotgun sequencing project. | reverse complement strand
TTGTTGCAATAAAACATATAGAAACGGTCAAAAAACATTGCGTGGTCATAGATGGGACTGAGATTCCTATAAGCAGTAATTATAGAGAAGGTTTTTTAACTATTATAGATAGTGTAAGTAAGAAGAGAGATAATTAAACCTTACGACAACTAATTGAGAAAATACAAACTGAACGTTTGGTAAATCTATAGTCCCGAAACTTCGGAATTCTGAGTCGCAAGGTCTCGAGCAATTCACCATATTTTATTTCAGGATTAGTTCATGTATAGCTCAATAGTTATTTTTCTCATGAACTGCATAAATGAGTACTTTCTTCTCTTTTCCTCTCAGCGCTATACTATCAAGTTTACTAAAGTCAAACCTCATATTACCCAGTTGATCCTTCAAGTCATCTGAAATCAAAAGTTCTTGCTTAAGTTCATTACATTTACCTTGAATCCTTGCGGCTGTATTGATTGTGTCTCCATGGTACGCAATTTCTTTTTTGTATTTACCTACCTCAGCCACAGTAACAATACCTGCATTCATTCCTGCTTTAAAATGGGGGGTGCAATTGTAATTCTTAAGGTAATGTTCCTTTCTTTTAGCTAATCGCTGTTTAAAATTGAAATATGCATTAAGGCAGTTTTGGTCTCTTAAACCATCTTTAAGCTTCCATGTTAGTATAGCTTCATCCCCTGCGTATTGGTAGATTTCAGCTTCGTTTTCGACTACAATTCCTAAATCGTTGAAGCAGTCTTGTATCATTTTACTGTATTCAATGTGACCTAAATTTTCGGCATGTTTTGTTGAAGACTGGAGGTCGAGAAACATAAAAATTCGTTCTTCTTCACGAGGTGTATAGAACCTGCCACGGAGAAGTTTCCAGAAATTGTTGCTCCCAAGGAACAAGTTTACTTGCCTTAGACCAAACATGAAAATATCGACGGATACTATATATAGGTAGATAGCGAAACTACCTGGTTCAAAGGCGAAGTCAATAAATGTTATATTCTCTCCATAAACGGCATAAGCTATTGAAATGAGCGATACAAGGAACAAGATGGCATATGCCACTCTTAGAACGAACAATTTTTGAAAGGATATTCGATTATAAGTGTTTTCCTCTGTTAGTATTTGAGCATAGCCTGAAATACATCCCAAAATTGGTCCAATAATAAATGAATGGAGAATTGATTCCCAAACTTCAAATTGAACGGAACCTAATTCTTTTGTTCCTTCGCCTCGAACGATGGCGAAAAATATGAATGCCAAGGTCCACCCAATACAATACTGCTGAATGATTTGCCACCTGCGTTTATTTCTGAATTTCATGGAGCAGTCCTTTTGTAATTATTCATAACTTGTTTAGTGTATACCTATTTGAGGATGGGTTATTATTATAGATAACGGTTTGTGTAAAGTTGTCTTCGCTAGTTTGTTTAGCAACTAAATTAGCAAAAAAGTAGGAGGGAGGAGAAAATCTGCTAAGGTTTCTCAAGTAATACAGAGGCTAGTAATTAATTATATGGGGTGTTAGTCTTTCATTATTTTATGCGACTTGAACTCAGGAGTTCTTACTTAATATTTAGGCTATTTATTTCACTCTTTTGAATCGAAACAACTTTAAGATCCAATTTGGTAAAGGATGATTTCCTCTCTTTCTAAAGTCGATATACCATCCAATTTTTTTAATCAATGGTATTTTATGTGTTTCGACAAATTCGATCAATGTTCCTTCTGGGGCTTGGATGTAAGCAAAATTTCCTGCTGCATCTCCCATATCAAAAGTATCCATCGCTCTTGCACTATCAACCGTAAATGGGAAACCAAACCCTTCGGCTCTTTTTCTTAATGCATCCATATCATTAATATCGTAACATAAATGAATGAACCCTGGATCACCCCAAATTCTACCTTTATAAATAGGTACTGGTGCTCCATCTACAACCTGTATCAATTCAATTTCGGATTTACCAAAAAGTGAGCTAAAAGCACCGTTTTTAACATCTGAATGACGTAATAATACCCTTCTAAATTCTTGATTCCCTCCTGGAATTCCAGAAAAGTCCTCAAATACTTTGGTCTCATCATAAACTATCTCATCAAACCCTAATATATCACGATAAACGACCAAGCTTTCTTCAATATTTTTGACGCCAATTATAGTTCCAAAAACCCCTCCATTAACACCCGCTTCTTTGCTAAAAACAACATCATGTTCTTTTACCTCCCATAAATTATCATAAGGATCTTTTAAAAAGAAATGTTTAGCGCTACATGGCGATTCAGAAATTTCTCCCAATACATTTAATTCGGATTCCTTATATCTCTTATAGGCGGCTTCAATATTATCAGTTTTTAAAACGCCAATATTTATGCCCAGATCTCCTAAGACTATAGGAACAGCTATCGGAATTGGCTTTTTATCTGTATGTTGCCAAATTTCAAAACCACCGCCGCCTTCCATGTTTAAAGCCAATATAGCATGTCTTGCCATAGGTTCTCCGTTAGTATGAGCAAGCATTAGCTTTGCAACAGCTTCCTCATCGAACATTAAAATATCCATAGAAAAGTGCTCACGATACCATTTCCATGCCTCATGTACGTCTGTTACGCCTACTCCTAATTGTTGAATCCCGTTAATTTTCATGACATATTTTTAATAACTACAATGGCTGAACTTTCGTTGATAAATAGGCATCCAATTTAGGGCAAAATCTTCTAATATGAAACATTATTAATTTTTTTCCTCTTAAGAGTATTCCTTTTTTTTTTTACATAAACCCCAATTGTTTCATTACAGTGAACCTGTCGAAAACATGCGTGTGTCTATAAATCAAATTGTCTTTTATTTTTTTTTAGCAAGCGTTAAACGAAGTTAGTTGAAAGTTTTTAGAAAGTCAAGTAAAAATATATGGCTAAATAATCGGATGTTTTATGTTTACAAATCCGTTTTATGATAAATTTAATATGATTTAGCTTTATCTTTACACGATTAATGAAAAAGACTCATAATCCTAAAACTTTAGTAATAATTGGCTCAGGCATTGCAGGTATTACGTCGGCAATTCGGTTAAAATCAGCAGGAAATGTAGTAACTGTATTTGAGACTAATTCTTATCCTGGTGGAAAACAAGCAACTTATTTATATAAATGACTAAATCAGATTATATCATATTAGGAGCTGGTGCTTCAGGTTTACTACTTGCATATCGCATGTCGCAAGACCCGTATTTTGATGATAAATCGATTTTAATTATCGATAAGGTAAAAGATAAAGGTAACGACCGAACTTGGTGTTACTGGGAAGAAGGTAAAGGAGAATGGGATGACCTATTAACTAAAACATGGCCTAAAATTTTTTTTGGGAGTAATTCATTTTCAAAAACAATTGATATTTCACCCTTTAACTATAAAATGATTAGAAGTGAAAATTTCTATAAAGCACTTTGGAAAAGTATTAACCTAAAGCCTAATATTACTTTTATTGAAGATAGTGTTGAAACATATTCAGAATTAGAAACAGGATTGAAAGTTGTTACAAGTAAGTCAACCTATTTCGGTTCTAAGCTTCTAAACAGTATTCCTAATCCAAAAATATACGAAGCTCAAAAAAAGTACCCTGTTCTACAACAACATTTTATAGGTTGGTTTGTGAAGACAAAAACAGATAGTTTTGACGATTCTGTTGCACGTTTTATGGATTTTGATATTGCTCAGAAAGGAAATACCCGTTTTATGTATGTCTTGCCAATCAATAAAAATATGGCCCTTTTTGAGTATACTTTATTTTCAAAAGAATTATTAAAACATTCGGAATACGAAGACGCAATTAAAGATTATTTAAAAGAAAAAAATATTACAGAGTTTGAAATATTAGAAAAAGAAGTTGGGACGATACCTATGACATCTTTTAAATTTTCAGAATTAAACTCAAAGCATATGTTAAATATTGGTACTGCAGGCGGTTGGACCAAAGCTAGCACAGGTTTTACATTCAACAATACTTCTAAAAAGACGAAAAATTTGGTTGCGTTTTTAAAGACCAAAAATGACTTATCTAAGTTTACAAAAAGGACAAAATTCTGGTTTTACGACTTGATATTTTTAGATGTATTGGCTCATAATAATGCAGAAGGGTCAGTGCTTTTTTCTTCAATGTTTAAAAAGGCGAATACTAAAAATATATTCAATTTTCTTGACGAAGAATCGACCTTAATACAAGATTTTAAGATCATAATATCAGTACCACCCAAACGCTTTGTACAGGCTTTATTTAAACGATTATTTTAGCTTTTAGTACTCCTAATTACTCAATAATATGAATAAGTTGAGATGCTCTCAACACCTCCACATTAGTCAAATATTTTCAACAAACTTTAAAAAGACTTTTTTGTGATGTTCAAGATCCATATCAGGAGAAAGTGCTACACGGGCAATATAATCTTTGTCGCCTTCTTTAGTTGTTCCTTGAGTAGATGTAGCGGGGATCGTCCAATAACACCCATTTAACTGGCCATAACTCACACAGTGCTTACTTTCATTAGGAATTTCGCTAATCATTAAATTGATTAATTTATGATTTAACGCTCTCTTATAAGATTCTTTTTCTTCATCAGTATTGCCTTGAGTGGGTAGATCTAATGAAAACACAGATGGTGTAAATCCTTTATTTGCCAATTCTTCTGAAACGAAATTGATTTTCGCCTCTGGCAAAGTATCGGTGATAAAGCTTACAAATTCACGCGTATTCTTATAAGCATCAATTATTCTTTGATTCATGGAAGGCAATTGTTTTGCCAATATTTCCATTTGAAGATCTGTAGCTTCATTATCGCAAAGCCGTAGGTGTATTTCTATTTTTTCCATCAAGGCTTCCGTTTCTTTATTTCCTACACAGTAGCCAGCAGTACATTGCCCGCCACTAGGAAATTTAGATCCACTGACATATGAAATGGTTCTAACCGTTGAGAGTATTTCATCTTCGCCTAAAAAGTGTACGTTTGGACAAAATGTTTGGTCTAAAATAAAAATTGGATCGATAGCAATTCCACCAGTTGCAGTTTTGCGGGTTGTACTTAAAACCTCTTTTAGTTTTATAAGATCTGGAACTTCAACTCTAGGGTTTGTTGGAATTTCAGCAATGATATACGGGATTGCATCTTCTAGAGCAATTTTTTCTAAAACTATATCAATACTTTGAACCATATCTTGACCACCATCAACTGGTAAATCCAACACTTCAACATTGTCAATGCAGGCAGCAACTCGTCTTGCTTGGTCATTTGTTCCACCATAACAATTTGGAGGAACTATAATTTTGATAGCCTTTCCTTTATGACTTTCCAGTGCATTGTGAATTAGCCCCATTAAAATCGCATATAGAATAGATTGTCCACTAGAACCAACTAGTGCCTTTGTATTGGTACCAGTAATGGATGCAATTGATGCTAAGACACGTGTTTTGTTTGCCGCTACATTACTTTTCTTAGTATCAAAAGAAGCCTTCTCTAGTAGAAGCTTTATGGCAGCAAGAGAACTTGCTGGAGTCATTGCAATAGTCTCTCTTCTTCGGACATGCTGAATTTCTGAGATATAATTTTCATTTTGTTCACCATTTACTACTAAAATACTTCCAAAGTGAGCATGAACACTAATGAAAAAGTCAATATTTGGGGTGAGATCAAAATTATTAATTTCATCTTGTTTTGAAATCAGAATAGTACTGCCGTTAAACGCGGAAATCTCTTCTAATTTCTTAATATTTTTTAAATCAAATTTATAACCATAAATACTTCTTAGTATTTCAGGATCAAAAAATTCTGGTAATTCACCTGTATAAATGATTTGTGTGCTTTTATTATCTAATAAATTTTTTCTTAGAATTGCCAAAATAGGAACTGTCTTCGATGAAAAACTTATGACATTATTTGGCGTTATATTATTTGAGTGAGCAATTACCCATTCAAGTATACAAGATAGAGGATGACCTAATCGAATATAGTCGAAAGCAGTGGGGAGTTCACTTAGTGCCGATACTTCAGAATTATTATCGTTAAATAAGATTTCAAACTGTTCTAAAAATTGAATTTTGGCCAATTTTTCATTATAAATATCGAGTCGATGGGTTGTTAGGCTCAGCCAACCAGCTGGCATATGTTCTAATACATCTTTGATATAATTTAGCATTTTATTGTCCACCATAATTTTCACCTTTAGAAAGGCGGGAAATATACATTAATTAGATTTATTTTTAAAGTCTTATGAGACGTTTTGTTACATGGTGTTTTAGGGTTGGTACAAGAATAGTAGCGTATTTATACGCTCTAACTTTTTGTTTATGCGACTAAACCGTTATTTTTTCTATACATAGTTGGCAAATAGGCATTTATTGAACATTTCTTTCCCTTTGAAACAGTGTAGATTAAAATACTCATGATTAAAATTTATGATCTTTTTCCTATTTTGTAACGAGTTGTTCTATTTGCTGTTAGCTGTTCTTTTCAAAATTGGGTATATGATGCTACTTTTACTTGACTTCAATTAATCTTAAATGTAACTTTAAGCGTATTATTTTCTTTACAGATTGATAAACCTGCTTCTTATAATCAGCATCTTTCGTCATTTCATCGAGAATTGAAGTGATGGTTTTAGGCTCATCAATTGGCATTAATAACATATCATTGCCAGCTTTTGAGGCTAGTAAAGGTGCATTGTTAATTATGGTGACAGCCTTCATTATATTTAAAGCATCCGTAATTACAAGGCCCTTAAAACCTAACTCTTCTTTTAGTAATCCGGTAACTATATTTCTTGAACAACTTGCAGGAAGTCCATTGGTATTATATTTAGGATTGTTGATGATTGTAATGTGGGCCATCATTATTGAGAGCACCCCAGCTTCAATTAGTGGAGGATATACAGCTAACTCTTGTAGTTCACCATCTATATAGACAGATTTTTTGTGTGTGTCTCCTTTCACTAGACCGTGGCCAGGAAAATGTTTTGCTGTTGCAATAATTCCTTGTTTTTGAGTGGTCAAAATAAATTGTTTGCTCAACTCAATTACTTGCTCTTTATCGTTTCCAAAGCTTCTATTTTTAATTGCTTCATTATTTGGACTAATATCTGCAACAGGAGCAAAATTTTGATGAAAACCAATTTCTAGTAAATCTTGATTTATTATTGCTGCAATAGAGTCAGACTGTTTGATCGTTTTAATATCTATTGTATTCATAATTGGGGCAGACCCTTTTAATCTACCGTTAAATAAACTTGGTTCAGCATCTATTGAAAACAATAAAGGGATTTGATTTTGTTGCTTTGAAATACCATTAAGTGTGCTAATTAATTGTTTATGGTTTGACTTTGTTCCCTTTAAAAAGACAACACCGCCAATCTTATTTTCTTGAACTAATTTTATCACTTCTTCTTTAGGTTTTCCTAATTCCCCTGCAGAGGTAACAATCATTTGTGCTACCCGCGTAGTGTCATTTAATGTATTGAAAATGTTGTCTACTTGATTTTCAAGAATAGCATTATATTCATAGAAGTTGTTTAAGGTACGTTCATTTGATTGACCATAAGCAGCATGTAAAAATGCTATAACAATAAAAGTCAGATATGCTTTTTTATACAATTTCATATGATATACGATTAGTGTCGTTTAATTAAAATTTTGAATATAAGTTTTGAAAATCAACTATCATTAAGTTTTCTATGAAAACGGCTCTTAAACTCATCTGACTTTTGGTACTGTGTTCCGTAAAATTCACCTTTTTTTAGTTTGTGCATTATGTTTCTTCAGCTTATTGCCTAGGTTTAGACTATTTGCGTGTTTTAAGCACCTAATTTAGCAAACAAATACGAATCATAGAAAATCCCGTAGTCTTAAAGCTTCGGGATTCTAAATATCACTGACCCAACGATTAACTATACACGGTGTTATCCAATGTATATTAGCTGAAAATCATTTCAAAAATTTCAAATGGTTATTTCATACGATTAATCTATGTATCAATTGTTATTAATAACTTCTCCTGAACCGGAAATATTGACATCGATTGAAGGGTTTCCTCTATAATAAACACTTCCGCTTCCTTCAATTTTAACATCTAGATTAGATTCACAGCTGACTTCAACTTCACCTGAGCCTTTGATTTTAATAGTACAGTTTTCTGCTAACATATTGAACCCAAAAATATTACCCGAACCTTCATTTAGAATATCTAAATTATCACAACTACCTTCTAAATAAATGTTAGCTGATCCACTATTGATAGCCTTAAAAATTTCCGCACCAGTATTATTATATATGCGCATATCACCAGCTCCTGCATTTTCAATTTCTTTTAAATCAAGAACCGTTATATGAGCTTCTAAATGAACATTATTATAATTTCCATCAGCAAGATGCAGTTTTAATTTTCCATTTACTACGTCAGTTCGTACGTTGCGCATGATATTATTATCGGCAATAATTTCAACTGTTTGCTCATCACCTATAGTAATGGTAACGCTAAATGTTCCTTCACTTGACACTTCATTAAAATAATTTACATTTCGAATTTCTGATATTGTATGACCTGAGCCAATAAATTCGTCTTCTGAACATCCAATTAATGAAGATATTACTACTAAAATAATTACTACTTTTTTCATTTTATATGTTTTAAGATTGAATACGTAAAATTAAAATGAATAAGTATGTTTAGTCTTGATCTATATCAAGATTTTTGTTTTTAAAATTTAGCCCTTAAACGGGATAATGTTTCAGGAGTCATATCAAGGTACGATGCGATAATATGGTGAGGAATGCGATTGAATAAATGAATATTAGTTTCATTAAACTCAATGAATCGTTCTTTAGCATTTTTAGTGATTCGTGAAATTTCCTTGTTGTGTTTTTCTATGATAAAATCTTTGAGTTTGACACTCTCAAATGCCACAAATCCTGGTTCAATAGAACTCAAATTATCCAACTCATCTTTAGTCCAATAGCGTAACTTTGTGTTTAATAAAACCTGGCAATTTATGTATGAAGGGTTTCCAGTCCAATAACTAACATTTGAAGAATAAAAGAAGTCATTTTCTTTAGAAATTCTTATGGTCTTTTCATTTCCTAAAAAATCAACTACATAATGCCTTACCACTCCTTCAATTATAAAAAAGACACCGCGTGAAACTTTACCTTGCTTTAATATATATTCGTTCTTCTTATAGTCAATAAGATGGCCTGATTTTAGAAAGTTTTCGAAAGAGAAGTTCATAAATATATTATAATACTTATAAGTTAATTTTTAATTTATTTTCAGCATGTTGCCAACGGTTTGGTAATAGTTTAGCTACCCTGATTATTTTCTAAAGCTTGTTTTTGTTTAGGAACATTTTGTTCCAAAATGATGAACAAAAAATCAGCTCGTTTTAATAATTGTATTCGCCAGTTCGCTTCGCTCGTGCCTCTGTGGCTTGGTACTAAGTTAGCAAAAAGAGACGAACGTTCGGCAAATCGGCTAGTCCCGAAGCCTCTGGATCTCGAGAAACGCATAATGGACTCCACAATGAATTATAGCCGTTGTTGTGTGTATTTTATTTATCTTAAACTTCTTATTCCACATTCTTCAAAATTGCAGCACTCTTTAATCAAGCCTAAACTACCGCATTATTTTTTGTACTGTGTTGCAATAGATTTAAATCATTTTACTCAATATTTCTTTCATCATTTTTGCTGCTAAAAAAGCAGTCATATTTTGAAAGTCTCTATTTGGATTGTATTCGACAATATCAGCTCCAACTACTTCAGTATCTATACTCTGAATTAGGCTAATTACTTGTCTGGAAGTTAATCCTCCAGCTTCGTGATGTGAAACACCAGGAGCAAATGCAGGATCAAACCCATCCATATCTAGAGAAATGTATAGCGGGTTTTTAAATTTTGGTATTGCTGATAGATTCAAATTTTTCATTTGATGGATTTCAACATTAAATTTTTTTGCTTGTTCAGCTTGATGTGTATTTAATGTTCTAATTCCGACTTGTACCAGTTTCACGGCTAATCTATTTTCCATAATTCTTGCAAATGGGCAAGCGTGTGAATACTTATCACCTTCATAATTGTCATATAAATCACAATGTGCATCAATATGAAGAATATCTAATTTGGAATATTTTTTAGCATACGCTTTAATAATTGGAAATGTAATAGAGTGGTCACCACCTAATGTAAAAACTTTTGCATCTGAATCAAGGTGGTTTTTGGTTATATCTGAAATGTCAAAATAATTTGATATTTCAAAATCTCCTTTATCTTCAACTTTTGAGTTTTCAATAGAGATTAAATTTTCTGCAAACATATTTCCAGAACCACCATTCAATGCTTTTCGAATTAGAGGTGGTGCAAATTTTGGTCCTTTTTGGTAAGATGATTTTTCATCAAACAGGATTCCTTGTATGATTATTTTGTTCATTTATTATATTTATTACCAACGGTTGGTACATGGTTAAGCGCGAAAAAACAGTTAAGATTTTCCAATGTACTACGAAGTTAATTAATTCAAGTGACACGAGCGCAGCGAGCTAGCGAAGCAATTCCTTGCGAGGAAATATTCCCACAATTAATTATACACATTGTTGCCAAGTCGTTGAAGTTTTCATTCCGAATTTGCGAAAAATACTTACTAGGCTCAGAGCATTACTAAATTATTTATCGTAAATTGAAGTAAGTTTTTTTTTAACAAAAAGTTACAGTCATTACTGTTGAAATTGAACACTAACTAATCACTTTTAAAGGATAAACCTTACTTATGAAAAATCTAGTATTATTATTTGTGTTTTGTATAAGTTATTGTGCTACTTCTCAAAATATTAAACGCGAAAATGTTAATGGAAAAATTGTTGTCGAAGGCAGTGGTATTGAAGCCATAACCATTTATAATTCCTCATCAAACAAAGGTAGAGTGACCGATGAAAATGGTGAGTTTACAATTGAGGTAGCCTTAAATGATCTTATAGAAATTAGAGCCTTACAATATCAAAATTTTGATATTGTAGTTAATAAAGCGATTTTAGAATCAAAAAAAATGCGCATTTTTTTATTTGAAGAAATAAATAAATTAGACGAAGTTTTAGTCACAACCAATACACTTACTGGTAATATTAGAACAGATCTTAATAGTGTAAAATCATTTAATCTAAAACTTGATGCTATTTATTTTGGAATAAAAAACAAAGATGAATTTGGCCTTAGTGATGATAACAGAAGCCCAATTAAAAATAGAGCGATCGAATCACAAGCTCCTATTGTAAATGGTTTAAATATTGTAAACGTGGTAGATCAATTATTGATACCTCTTTTTAGATCTAAAGTGAAAGATAAAAAGGCAGCTGGAGTTCCAGAAGTGCCAGCAAAATCTATTAAATACTATCTTGGCTCTAACTTTTTAGTCGAAAATTTTAATATTCCAGAGCATCGTGTAGAAGAATTTATTAGATATGTTGAAGACGAAGCATTTGATTTTGACTTGTTAAACTATGGTCATGAAATAGAATTTCTTGAACTGCTTAGTAAAAAGAGTAAAACATTTTTAAATACTAAAAGTGTAAACGATTAAAAAAAAGCATTGTATTGATCTAATTTCAGATATTTCAAATTCTGAATTGTTTGCGCTTGAGTTGGTTCCGTAATAGTTAGCTGATGGTTTGGTAATCCTTTCGTTATGGCTTGGTTTAAATTAGCAAAAGAAAACGAACCAGATGAAATCTGCAGTCGCGAAGCTTATAGATACTAAGTAGGCGCAGATGAGCAATTAATTATGCCTATTTTCAATAGTCACTTTAAACATATCTAAAAAAGGTTATATCAACTGTTTAGGTGCAAAAAACTACATTATTAGTATGCGCCCTAAAGTTCAGAATGGGGATACTCAATTGACCTATTTTGAAAAGAGGTAATTTTTTGATTTTGTATAACTCCATTTTTGATTTCAATAGCTCTCCGGATGGTTTCACTTGCTTCCCATTTTTTCGGGCCTCCTATTATAATGGGTAAATAAGGAGTAAGGCTGTTAGATATTTCCCAGGTGGCGGCATTCCATAGATAGGAAGGCGTGTGGTCTACTGCATAATAAAACACTTTTCCTACCTTAAAAATTGGCACCTCAAAATTTGTAGGTTTAGCAAATGAAAAGCCCATTCCTTCATCACAACTAACATCCACAATTAGACAATTTGGCTTGAGGCGATCATTCTGGTCTTCCGGCACTAGCATCAACGGGTGGTCGGTATCCTGTAGCATACCATTTACTATGATATCTGCATCAACCAATTCTTCGACAAAGGGCCGTGGTTGATGATCGGGATGTAGCGACATCAGATTACCTTTTTCATCTTCATCGCATTGATAATAATTGACTCCGGCCATTTGATCGGCCACAAGAAAATAATTCCGTTGGGTAAACACCGTAATGTCTTGTATTCCTCTAGCCTGCAATGCACGTACGGCACCTCTACTTACAGAGCCGAAACTAATCACAACTGCTTTTCGATTGGGGCCATAGTTTCCATCAATTCCCATTAGGTTCATCGCATGATGTACTCCGGCATATCCGGCGATTTCATTATTATTTTGAAAAATATGCATTTGCCAATCTCCATGTGATGACCAACGATGCATAGCCTCCCATGCAATAAGCGTCAGTTTTTTATCAATAGCTGTTTGTGTAATACCACTTTGCTGAACGCAGTGTGGCCATCCCCAATGTATGGTTCCTTCTTTCATATCATCAAAATCTTTCTGTACTGGTTTAGCCAATAAAGCGATATCGCAATGCTGAAAAAGATCGAGCCGACTAAGAACACCGCCGCTCATGGTGGCGAGTTGCTCGTCATTCATTCCAAATGGTATCCCATAACCTTGTTCAAAAAGTAGATGACTTCTGATCTCTTCATCGATCCAATCTAATTGGTCAGGGTGGATGGGTACTCTTTTTTCCTGTTTTTTTCTAGAGGTTCCAAAAACACCTACCGTAAGTAAACTCATAAGTTTTTATTTTTTTTGAATTCTATGATATATTGATCTTGATACGTTTTAACACAATTTCGTATCAGAAACGACAGAAAATAGGAGAATTAAAATTATCCAAATACCTTTCATATTGTTCCTTTTAATGACCACCAAAATAGGAGTATAGTTCATATGAAACATACTCCGATATGCCATATATAAATGTACTGACATATAGTTCCGTTATCTATGATATAAATCAGTAAACCTAATCGGTTTTGAATGAATGTAAAGTGTTTTAAAAGTCAACAATTACAAGGCGTTAATTGTTTTAAACTATTGCTAATAGTTGATTTTCAGATAGTTGTGATTTTCGTGCAGCTAATTTGTAAATAGAAACCAAATAGAAAACTGAGAGAGACGAGTGTAGCGAACTGGCGAAATTTAGGCCATTCCTACGTTGAGTTCTGATGCGCTTTTTGACAAGGTTCTACAATGCTGTTCCATGCTCGTATACCTTTTTAAATTTAGTCATTTTTTAGAATAAACAGTTGGTAAGGTATTGTATTCAAAGGTATTTGAAATGAAAAAAATAAGTATCTTGTTCCTTTCAAAGCAGCATCTATGAAGCACCCATCCATTAGATTTTATTATTTTTTTTTATTTGTTTTATTTGTTTCATTTGGCTTAAACGCACAAGACACTTCAATTAAAATTGATAGTACTACAATTTCAAAAGAATCAATTGGCATTGGCGATATTTCAGAGGAATCTGAAAAATTGGGCCAAGAGTTACTAAAACTTAAAGGAGCCTTAGATCAGAGTAGAAGAATCCTTGAAATTGACTCTATTGTTACCGCTACTACTCCTGAAATTCTCAAGTTGGTGGATTCTGCATTTTTAAAAAGGGAAGACGTAACACTTAGAGATCTTAAAGTTCGAAAAGTTGTGTGGAACAATTATAAGACGATTTTAAGTGAATACCAAAATACAATTAAGAATAGGTCAGAAGAAATTAGTAAAATCATCAATAACTTATTTTATGACTTAAATCGATGGGAACTAACTAAAAAAAAATTAGCCGACAGCAGTGGATCTAAAGACATGGAGGAGAGTTTTGATCAAGCCATTTCTGCTTTAAATAATCTTATGAAGGCTGCTCACCTGCGGTTAGATAGCGTATTTATTACCCAGAGAAAGATGACTGAATTGATTCTGGTGATAGATGAAGAAATTTCAAATATTGAATTTGCTGAGAATCAAAGACGTAAAGACTATTTTGTTTTTGACAGCAAACCCATTTGGGGGAAAAGTGAAAAATCAAACATTGGGGATAGTGTAGTCACAGAATCATTATCATCTTATATGCTGATTTCCAAAGGTTTAAAACAAAATAAAACTCAGTTTCTAGATTTCTTTCAGTTAAATATGAAAATATTTATACTTCAAATTGTATTTCTGATTTTGTTAATAGCCTTTCTTATTGTTGCCAATATTAAATGGAAAAAAAATATCCTTTCATTAAAAAGTCCTATTGAAATTCAAGCTAAAACCATTCTTAAGAATCCAATTCTAACCACTTTATCAGTCGGTATTCTTGTCTCGGCTTTCTTTTATGATTCTATGGTACCGGCGTACGCTGAATTTCATACAGTGATTATTTTGTTCGCAACAGTTTTATTACTACCGAAGGTAACCGACAAAAAATTCAGTGCTTTTTTATGGCTCCTGTTTCTTGTTTATGTGATCAACACTTTTGAAGCCTTTATAGGCTTAAAAGCGAATCTTGTAAGATGGCTTTTGACCATAGATGCCATTGTGTTGTTCGTCGCTCTCTATATGGGAAGAAAAATAGTCAAAACTAAACCTGAGAAGTTTTCGCAAATTATAAAACTTTTTAAGTTCATTTCGATTTTATACATGCTATTGCTTGTCATTTCGATTGTGGCCAATGTAATTGGAATGGTGGCACTTTCCAACTATATCACAAAATCAGTCACTGTGTCACTTACTTTTGGCGTTATTATCTACTTGGCAATAAAAGTATTCACCAGTATCTTTATACTCATATTTAAATTCAGGAGTACTACAAATATTCAGACCTTAACAACTCTAATTAAGGGCACACATCAAAGAATCAGACCTTTATTTAGTTTTATAGGCTTAATATTTTGGCTACTTTTCACTTTAAAGGGGTTTGAATTATACGATTATATCGTCAATGTTTATAATAATATTATAGCTATAGAATGGAGTCTAGGTGAAATGACGATTTCACTAGGAGGTATTTTGGCTTTTGTAGGAATTCTTATTTTCACCTTGATTATTTCAAAAATTGCATCTACTCTCTTTCAAGATGAATGGATGATCAATGTCTTACCAAGAGGTATTGCTCCGGCCATTTCATTGGTTTTAAGAATTATAGTGATTGGCTCAGGACTTTATATTGGATTTACAGCCGCAGGAGTGGATCTCAGTAAGCTTGGATTTATCCTTGGAGCTCTTGGAGTTGGTATTGGTTTTGGACTACAAAATGTGGTATTGAATTTTGTTTCGGGCTTGATTCTGGCTTTTGAAAGACCCATTAATATAGGTGATACCATAGAGGTAGATATGGAAATGGGTGTTGTAACCAATATCGGGGT